>PPYF01544145.1_pt1 | contig 217223 bp, 207 predicted proteins | sample 1559871 | NCBI WGS metagenome assembly PPYF01 (sample SAMN08240021, study PRJNA423297) | Human gut metagenome, whole genome shotgun sequencing project. | reverse complement strand
TTTTCATATTTACCTCCATTTTTAATTAAAAGATAATTTCTAGTTATCCTTTATTAGAGAGGTAATTAATGCTATAATTAAAAAGATGAAATGTTAAATGTATTATGATTTAATAATTTGGAGGAAATATGAAAGATAAAAACAAAGATATTGTATTTAAAACAATACAAACATATCTTACCGATACACCCGTTGTTTTAGCGGGAACAGGAATTTCCATTCCTGCAGGAATTCCTGGCATGAATAAATTATCAAAGTTTTTGCAAGATAATTTAAAAGTTAAATATGAAAAAAATTCTATTTGGTGCAAAATTTCGGATAGATTAGATGAGGGTATTGATTTAGAGTCAGCTTTAACTGGCGTGGATATCAAAGGTGAATTATTAACTGATATAGTTAAATTAACTTGGAAACTAGTAACTGAATATGATTTAAAATTCTTTAATGAAAATGTATTATCCAGAGTTAGACAACCTCTATGTGATTTAATAGCGAAACTTATGTCAACTTGTTATAATAATGTGAATATAATTACAACTAATTATGATAGATATATTGAATATTGTTGTGATATTTGTGGAGTGGAAATTGATAATAGGTTTAATGGAATGTATCTTAAATCTCTAAGGACTAACGAATTAAAAAAGAAAGATGTGGTAAACCTTTTAAAAGTCCATGGTTCTTTGGATACTTTTCATAGTATCGAAACAAAAGAGAGTGTTTGCATTCCTTTGCAATATAACATTCCCAATGGATTTGTCCCTGAAATCGTAACTCCGGGTTCAGACAAGTATGAAACTCTGTTAACAACCGATACGTATAGGAGTATTTTGTATAAAACTGATGAAATTATAAATAACGCCAAATGTTATTTGTGTATAGGTTATGGATTTAACGATAGTCAAATTCAGCAAAATATTTTGAATAATATTACTTTTGGTAAACCTATTGTAGTTGTCACTAAAGAATTGAGTGATGCAGCCTTGTCATTAATTAATAATAAGGCTCGAGAGTATGCAGTTCTTATAGAATCACCATCAAACAAGACAAGGGTAATAATTAATAAAAATGAATTTGAAATTGACGGCGAATATTGGAAACTTGAAAACTTTTTAGAAATAATTTAGGAGATAAAAATGGGCATATTCAAATTTGAAGATACATCTTTGATAGGAAGTGTAATTGCGGTTGATACATCAAGTGTTGTTGTAAAGGTTGAAAATGAGGATGTTTTGTCGGAAATTCAAGTTAATAATTTAGTTGCTATTAAAGCATCAAAACAAAGACAAACATTAATAGGAATGGTCAGCAAAATAATAAGAAAGTTTTCAGAAATGTTAGATGACAGTGATGAAATTGAAAAAGACGATGTTGTAAAAATAACATTGATCGGAACTCTTTTAGATAAGTTCGGCACAAGAGAAAATATATTTAAAAGAACATTGGAATCAGTTCCTGAGATTACGGCTCAATGTTATATAATGAATAATGAAGATTTGAGCAATTTTATGAGCGTTTTATCTGTAAATTCTGAGGGTAAAGATAATTCATTAAAAATTGGTAATTATACATTGAATAAGGATGCTACAGCATATTTGGATGGAAACAGATTGTTTCAAAAACATGCTGTAATAGTCGGCAGCACGGGATCTGGTAAGTCATGTACGGTTGCTACTCTTATAGAAGAAATTGCAAAGTTACAATCCTCAAATGCAGTTGTGTTTGATATACATGGAGAGTATGAACCTATAATAGGCGAAAATATAAAACATTTTAAAATTGCTGGGCCTTCAGATGGTGTGAGTGATGGGTTTATTTATCTTCCTTATTGGCTGTTAACCTATGAAGAAATGATTTCTATGATGATAGATCGTTCTGATAACAATGCACCTAACCAAGCAATGATTTTTAGCAGAACTGTTTATAAATGTAAAAAAGATTATCTTATTAGTGTTGGCAAATCTGATATTGTTGACGATATCACTATTGATAGTCCTACGCCATATGATATTAAAACATTATTGGACGAGTTAAATGCTATCAATTCGGAGGTTGTTCCTGGTGCAAAAGCAGGTTCCACAAAGAAAGGTGATTTTAACGGAACGCTTTCGAGATTTATACAACGTCTAGAAAACAAGGTGTCCGATAAACGTTTGAATTTTTTGTTTTCCAGCGATGAGTCACTTTTGAATTACGATTATATGGTTGAACTATGTTCAAAGCTTATGTTACCGGCATCAAGTAATGGAGGAGTAAAAATAATAGATTTCTCAGAAGTTCCATCAGATGTTTTGCCATTAGTTGTATCTTTGGTAGCAAGATTAATCTTCAGTGTTCAACAATGGACAGATAGAGAAAAAATAAACCCTATTGCTATTTTTTGTGATGAAGCACATCTCTACATTCCTCAAAACACAAAACAAGGTATAGAGGCTCAAAGTTTAAATAGTTTTGAAAGAATTGCCAAGGAAGGCAGAAAATATGGTATAGGTTTAGTAGTAATAACACAGAGACCATCAGAGGTTGATAGAACGGTACTGAGTCAAAGCAGTAATTTTATTGCGATGCGATTAACAAATGCTGATGATCAAAATGTTATTAAAAAATTATTACCTGACAGTTTAGGTAATTTTGGCGAACTTTTACCAATTTTGGATGTAGGTGAAGCTTTAATTGTCGGAGATGCAAGTTTGTTGCCTAGTAGAATTAATGTCAATAAGCCTAATCCTGAACCGAATAGTGCAACTATAGGATTTTGGTCAGAATGGTCAAAAGAAAGCACTGATAACTCTTTGGATATTGCAATCGAATCTTTAAGACGGCAAACAAAAATATAAGTTTTTATAGTTACATTTACATATAATCGTTAAATTAGGACAGTTCATTATGAGCTGTCCATTTCGCTTTTTCTTTGATTTTGATAAAGTTGTTTTATATTACGATGATGGACAAACTGAATTAACAAATATATTAGTTTCTGTTTTCAATTCACTTCTTTCCAATGTAGATGTCAGAAAAGTTCTTCCAATCGATTATAAACTATTCCAGGTAGCAGATTTAATCTGTACTCTCAAATTGCTTAATTTGAAACGAGAAAACAATTTATTAAGCAATTCTGAAATGATGTTTTTCAAATCGTCAAGAGATTTAAATAAAAACTATATTAAACCAATATTGAAAAAGGAATTTAATAATTGGAAATAGCAATTACAAGATTATAGTTAAGCCTACAGATTGATTTCTGCAGGTTTTTTACATACTCGGTTTCAAACCATGAGCCTGTTTTTTCTCGTTAATTCTCTGTTGCATTTTACGGTCAATCTGACCGATTTTTCTTCGGTTCTGCTCCTGATTCTTTCTGCAAATCAAATTAGAAATGTGTTGAAGCAATCTCTGCGAACTCATTGCAGCCATAATGTTCTTTTGCTTTTGAATACTGTATAATAACTGCTCGTCATATTGATTGCCGTGTTCGGCAGATAGATGGAGATAGTGCATCGCAATATCATAGTCCTTTTCAACACCATAGCCATATAAATAAATCTTTCCAAGCTGATATTCAGCAAAAGTGTTATTATCATTTGCTGCAATTCTGAAATAATAAATTGCTTTGTTTATATCAATATGACCTTCTTCGCTTGAATAAATCTTACCCAAGTTATACGCAGCATAGGAGTTGTTATCTTTCACTGCTTTTTCAAAATAATAAATTGCTGTATCAATACCTTTGGTAACACCGATTCCTTTGTAAAACATCTTGCCGAGATAATACAAAGCAGGAACACAATCTTTTTCAGATGCCTTAAGCAGCAATTCAAATCCTGCACTGATATCCTGTGGTAATAAATCACCTTCTATGAATGCCTTTCCTAATGTATAGGAGGCAAGCTCATTTCCTTGATCTGATGATTTCAAAAGCAGTTCTACTGCACTGTCAATATCAAGTGGCAAGTTATTATCCATAGGTAAATATTCACCTTTGAGTATTGCTTTTCCTAACAAATATTGTGCGTAATTGTTATTCTGCTTTATTGCTCTGAACAGCCATCTCACACCATATTCTCCATCTTGCTTTACACCATCGCCCTTAAGATACTTCTTTCCAAGCATATATTGTGCGTACGAATTATTATTTTGAGCTTGCTTATATAAATCCTCAATAGAATTATTTGTAAACTCGAATTTTTCATTATCGGATTCTTCCGACTGCTCAAATTCTTTTTCAATATTTCCATCATTATCATCGAATGCATCTTTTTCTGCAAAAATATTCATTGCCTGAGTAATCACCATATTTTTAATGGATTTAAATTCCTTGTTCTGTGATAAAGGAATTTTATCGGGCGTTTCATCTGTATAGGTTCGAATGATACTAAGCTTATTTTCGTACCATAAATCATAAAGTTTGGATACTCTTTCATCATCTGCAATTAAATCCACAATGGAATCAATCAAGTTTTTCACATCTGCTTTGAGATAGCCGTATACTTTTTTGCCTGATGTTCTTGAAAGTTTTTCAGCAAGCAGTAATAGTTTTTCTTCAAGCAATGGATTATCATAAGTTCCTGAATTGATTTCAGAAATAATTTTATCCATAATATCTTTACTGTTCTCTTTGATTTCTCTGCGATGCTCTGTCTGTTTTTCATAAATTGAAATTAAATCCTGCTGAAAAATATCGGAGGCAAGGGAAGACCTCATTCGTTCTATCCCTTGCTTTGTAAGATAGCCTTCATTTTCTACAACAGAATAAGCAATCAGGTGTATGTGTGGATGATGCGATTCATTGTGAAAGGCAGCGTACCAACGAAGATTTTTCATCGGTATCTTTAGGTTGGTTGAGAGCTGTTCCACTTGTGTTCGCAGCATGTCACGCCATCTCTCACCTCTGTTAAATCCAAGTCTTTCTGCATCCTCACGATGAAGGGAAACAATCATTGTCCACACATTTCCGTTATGATTATTAAGTTCCTCGGAAACTTTTGAAAGATTTATTGCAATTCCATCGTCAGTAAATAAACCATGCGATCCGAATTTCTGTGTACGAGGTCGGGTAGCAATATAATCTGCATAGGTTTTTGAGTCAGCTATCACATCAATATTGTTTTCCATTGTTCGAGAAATAAGTTCGGATGCATTGATTCGATTTGGTTTTGCAATGTAATCTGCATACTCTAATGACTCAGCAGCATCGGGGAAGTCAAGCAACATTTTTTCAATAAATTGTTTTTGTTTCACTGTTGCAGGAGCATACTTTTTTGAATCATCAATCATTTCTACACCTTCACGGGTAGCAATATATTTTATATATTTTCCTGCAGCGTTACTTCCGGGCTTAAGGTATTTAAATTTTGTGACGAGCTTCGCCATTTTTATTCATTACCTTTTTGCCAATAGTAAGCATCATCAAATGAAAAAGTACCGTTGAGTCTTTTGACTTCTTTGATACATTCTCCACGCAGTCTGTCGAGAGTAATCTTATCAACATCCTGAGAGGAAGCAATAAGATTCATTGTGATTGCAAGTTCAACTGCGATTTTAAATATTACACGAGTCAAACGATTATCACTTTCTTTGACAATACTTTTCAAAGAAGATGTTATTACATTCGGCAGATACACATCGTTCTTATTTGATGATACATAACCGGCATAAAAAATAATTGCTTTTTCAATAAATTCACTTTGACTTTTGCAATTGTCTTCTTTATATAACTTCTTTGCCATCTGCAAAGTTGAATCTTTAGCCCATAAAGCAAACTTGCGCTTTTCTTCCATATTTTCTGTTTTTTCATTCATACTGTTTTACACCTCATTTTTTCTGCAACTCCTTTTTTGACACCCTGTTTTGTGCCGACAAACAGGTGATTTCTTTAATGTTCAACACCCTGTGCAACCCACATGCCGTTTTTACAACCCCTAACACCGAAAGTATGAAAACGCCCTAACGCTCGGCGTTGCCGTGCGAAGTTAATCGAGTCGGGGAGCTCTGCAACCCCGACTCTTTCTCCTGCTTAAAAATCGACCATTGTAATTACTGATAAATGACTTTGGCAACAATCCCTCGATTGGTCGATTTTTCAGTTCGCCTGATACTTTTCCGACTTTGAGTCAATCTCTCGACACAGGGCGAACAGCGGCTCGCCATCGGCTACATTTGCATCACCGCACCTTCGCTTTCTCCTTGCTCCATACAGATTTTAATTGTCGAGAGCTTTTCTTCATTGTACTGAACAGTCACTGATACTTTTCTCATTTACATACCTCCCATTTCCATTTCAAGATTTTCATCGTCATATAACCACTCATCCTCATCATAGCTCACATTATTCATATTGGTCTGTGATAAGTCCGTGTTCTTACTTTGCATATTTTCAAGACAGCTGTTTGACAGCTCGGCATAACACATTTTTGTTGAAAGAAATTTTGCATTTGTAAAATCGGAATGCATAAATCCTGCTCGTTCAAGATTGCAATTATCAAAGGTTGCATTTTTGAAATCACATTCTTCTGCTGTTATCTTTTTCATAATGCAAGTTTCAAATCTTGTATTATTGCAAGCTGAAAAGCACATTTCGGCATTTTCAAGATCGCATCCTATTATCTCTGCATCATCAAGAATAACATTGAGCATATTTTTGCCTGATAAATGCAAGTGTTCCAATCTGCAATTACTGAAGTCTGCTTGTTCACCGCCTGCATCATTCAGCCACAGAGTATGTTTTGCAAGCAGTATATCTACATCCTTTTGGTCAAGAACTCTTTTTACAGGCTCGTTGCTGATTCTGTTTAAAGTTATTTCAATGCAATCCTCATGCAGTATTGAGTCCTCAACCATTCCGCTATCCGTCAGCATATCGTCAAGAAGTGCTACATCTATAATTGGCTCTCCGGGAACATTGTATTTTTCAATGTCAACCTCGTACTCATCGTTATCTTCACTTAACCCGGCAGTTGCTTTTGCAAGTATATCATCAGCAACATCTGACATTCGTTCAATAAAGTTATTCAGCACGGGATATTTATTAAGAATAACAATCTGCCGAGCATTCGGGATATACGAATGGTATCTTGCATATTCACTGCCTTCGCTGTTGATGAGAAGTCCGTCACCTGTAGCATCGTTGATTAATAACAAGCAATGCAGTTTATTTCCATCGTAGAACATCGCATCAAGATTATCTTCAATATATATGTTGTCCTCAAGCAAGTGTTTGCACATATAATCAAATTTGGCAGAACTGATTGTTACTGCTCTTTCAATGATATATTCTTCATCACAGGTGTATGCATCCTTGAAATGCATATTCGCTCTGATTTTCATTTTCACACCTCCGTAAATAAAATTTGGCAGCCACTTATTTCTTGCGGCTGCCATTATTGGTTTGGTTGATTCTCAATAAGAAATGCGAAAAACTTTTCGTTTTTCGGTACAATGCAAAAGTATTGTACAAGCGAATGCTTCATTTCGTCATTCAACGAAAGCATTCGTAGCACAAAGTGCTGTCCAAATTCAGTGAGAGTTTGTGCTCTCCACTGAATTTGGAATGGACCCCTTTTTGAAAGCGGGGTACATCTATGCTTGAGTTATTCATTTGTTTCTTCAATATAGTTGATATACGGAACTTTCAGCCAGTGTGTCCAGCCGCTTGAGGTTATGGGTGTTTTGATAACGCCGTCATAGGTGTTAGCCGCATGGATAACATATCCGTTTCCGATATACACACCAATGTGACCTTGATGCCATACTGCAAGACCGGGAATATCAGGCATCGTACCGATTGTTCCTTTTTCTGTTGCGGCAGCAAACATTCCGTCTGCTGTAACATCCTGCATTCCGTTTGTTCCGTATTTTATCGTTCCTGATTCTTCGTTGTACCAACCATAGCCCTTTATCAGACCTACACAGTCCGATGTTCTTCTGCCGAGCCAATGCTCACGGATATATGCTTCCTTGTCTGTTACATGAGAACCGAATACACCTTTAAGCCTCTTCAGTTCTTTTTCTGTCAGCACCTGACCGTGTGACCCCCACACATATCCCCAATGATTGTCATAGGCAAACTGAGCCCACTTGACTAAATCCAAATTGTTCTTATCGGTATCAGATAAATCAATGTCAATAATTGTATTCTTCATAACGCTCATAAGGTTATTGAACTCATCGGCATTAATCTGCACGCCAAAGACAGAAAAAACTTCGTTTCTCAAATCTTCGTCTGTTTCCGATTGCTCAAAGCAGTCTGCATATTTTGTTATGAAGTCGAAATTGGTTTTCTCAACATCATAAAGGGCACAGACATATAATGCCTGTGCCTTTTTGATCGTGTAGTTATTCAGTTTTCTTTTCTGAAATTCTTTGCTGATTCCCACCATAACATCTTCAAGGTGTTGGAGCTTCGCTTTTTCTTCTGCTGACATATTCTGCACAATCGTCTGCTGTGCCTGAACGGTATCAATCTCGATTTCACCGACATTGCTCATGACACCCATATACACAATTAAAAGCAAAAAGAACAGCATTATTATTGAACATATAATTGTTGCCATTGCAGTTCGCCCTCGTTTATCTGACGCAACTGCGGCTACTGCTTTTACAGCAGCGACTTCTGCACTCATATAATTTCACCTTCTTTACAAAAATACCAAGTCATAAAGACTTGGTATAAATTAATCTATTTCTTTTTGATTTTCACTTTCTTAGTTATATGCTTATCTTGGAATTCTTTTACTTCATTTTCATATTTCTTTTCTAAACTCATATTAGATATACAAGATATATAATCAAGAATAAGCGAAATAGAAAACAATATTAATGAAATTATAATTCTATCATCATTAAATTTCACTTTGAAGTCTATAAACATAGCTATTGATATAATAAGAAACAATGGATACCACAAATGCTTAGAATCTACTTTTCCTATTGTACCACCAACAAAATTAACTAAAATTGATGGTAAAATATATATAATACATAAAAGTAAACCAATAAATATTATTCTTAGAAGTTCTGAATTCCAAAAGTCTACATAAAACGAATATATTGTAAAAGAACAAGCTATGATATAAAAGCCTACTGATAACAAAGAAATTGACCTTATTCCTACTTCTCGTTTTGCTCTTTCCCAATCATATTTCAACAATAAAGATATATACATTCTAAGTTTTTTCTTGCATTCGTTCATGATGGAGTTACTATTAGTTCTTTCCATTATTTTAATTAATGCCCATATATGACCATCATGTAAAATATCTTCATTATTATAATACCCATAAGAATTCAGTCTTGTATATAATTCTGTTAATAAGCACTTTGTTTTATCGATATCTTTTGTTTTGTAGATTTGGTGCATTATATCTCGCAAATTATCACGCCATGCTTTTCTCTCATTTGTTATATATTTCAATTTTGATTCATGCATTGATTTAAATATAACACCCACAAGTGCCAACACTCCTGAAATTATAGCTGCTATTACACCGCTATTACTCGATGAGCTTTCTGTTGCAAAATTAAAAATTTGTGTTAAATCCATTATTATCACTTCCTAAAAACAATTGTAACATAATGGATTATTTTGTCAATTGTTTATCTTCCACCAGCTTTTCCGAACATCTTCTGTTTGAATTCGGGAGCGATAACTTGGAGCAGATATCTTTCGTTACCGCAACGATATAAACAAGTGCCCCGTTCGGGATACTTAATCAAATCAAATTCCGACTGTTCAAGCTGCATGGTATCAATATATACCTTTGGTTCAATGTTTCCTGCATTGAATAAAAACTGATGTGTCGGAATTGAGAATAACGGCTTTGTGTATTCCTTTACACCGTCAATCAAAAAATCGTCAATATTCTGTGATGCAAGGATAACCGAACTATCCTTTTTACGAACTCGCTTTGATGCGTTTCGGATATATTCAATCGCTGTCATATTGGTTAAGAACAAATACAATTCATCAATGGCGGCAACGGTGTTGCCCTTGCCGAGCAGTTCATTTGTCATATACGATAACGCATTGAAAAGCATTGCATCCTTGAGTCTGCGGTTGGTGTCCATAAGTCCTTTAACACCAAAGCAGAGGAATTTATCGTCAACGATATTCGTGTGTCCGTTGAAATATTTGCTTTCTGTTCCGATACACATGGAGTGCAAGCCGAGACATAATTCCTGTAAGGTTTTTTCTCTGTAGATATTCTTCTGATTATGCTGATAGCCTTTATACTCTTTTTCAAGCAGTTCATAAAGGTCTGACATAATCGGATAGTCTGTTTTGCTCAGTTTGTCATAATCTGTGTAGTCAGTTATACCGAAATTCTTGTATAACTTGGTGAGAATAATTTCAAGGGTATCAAGCTGTTCATCGTTGAATTCCTTGTAGGCTCTGAAAAAGTTCTTTAAATATGCAATGTGCTGTGAAAGACGAGTCACTCTCCTGAATGCTTCAGGAGTGAACTGATCGTATTCCTTATCAGCCTCACCAAATGATTTTGGTTCAAGCGGATTGATAATATATTCACCGCTCATAAAGTCGATATAACAGCCGCCGAGTGCTTTTATTAATTCTTCATATTCGGCTTCGGGATCAAGACTGATTATTCTCTTTCCTGATTCACGAAGATTTGTAAGAATTAACTTCATAAGAAAAGACTTGCCCTGTCCCGAGTTGCCGAGTATCAAGCAGTTTGCATTTGTCTTGTCATCGGCTCTACGGTCAAAATCCACCAAAATATTCGTGCCGTACTTGTCGCGACCGATAAAAAAGCCTTTAGGATCGGTTTTGCCTGAATAATTAAAAGGATAAAGATTTGCAACCGAACTTGCAGGGAGCACTCGCTCAAACTGTTCCTTGAACATATTCGCACCGCACGGCAGAACAGATAAAAATCCCTCTTTCTGTCGGAGTGTTAATCTGTCAACTGACATCTTTGAACGTGTCAGTTCCATAATGATATCGGACTGTAATTCTCTTAACTTCTGCATACTCTCTGCTTTCAGTTCAAGATAAACGGCACAATGGAGCAATGGCTCTTTGTTCTTGCGTAGTTCTGCAATAAGGGTAACTACATCCTGTAAGTTTCCTTCGGCAGTGATATTCTCGACTGCATCGTTGCTGCCTGTACTGAGCTTGTTTCGCCTTGTTGCATTCTGAATAATTTTTCTCTGTTCAAGTGCGTCAACAAGCCTTGAATAAAGTCTGACAGTTAAATTGTTTCTGTCGGCAAGCTGTGAGAATAATGCAAGTTCTTCCGTAGTTGGCGGATACTCCTTGATTGCCCATACACATCTATAACTGTCACCGACAATATAATGGTCGGTTAAAAACTTTATTGTTGACGGCAGAATACGGTCAAAGAAATCTTTTATGCGAATTTCCTCTTTCTGTTCTTCTGTCAGTTCAATCTGCTTTTTCTTTTTAAATCTCATGTTACCTCCTGTCTTTGCGACAGAAGGCAATAATCCCATATTGTAATTGTTTTGCATTCTGCCGCAAAACAACTATTTAATAGGATAAAAATTAAGGACTGTTAAAACAGTCCTTAACACATATTTATTGAGTTTGTATAATCTTCCGCAATATCTTCCTCGACATCTGCACTCAAATTGTCAATAATATTATTCTGAGAATGATTGATGGCTAAAGCCTGCAAATATTCAAACCTTTTTTCAAAAGTCCTTACAATAGTATTTGTACGGTTTTCATCAGCATAATCACTTGAATTTGAAAGAATTTCTCTGATTTCTTCTGAAAAGCCATTAAGGTTGTCAAAATCAATCCAATCAAATGATTTAACTAATTTCAGCTGTTCTTTGTGTGATTTCTTAAATGGTTTGCAAGATAAGAGTTTTTCATTACTTATCTGTGCAGCAAGTTTATCATAACCAAACGAAGAACCGCTATCAAATATCGGTGCAGTACCTATCCATTCCAATGTTTCGGCATTGCGAATTAAACCGAAATTGTTTTGGTGTCTGTCCTCATTTGCAATCAAAAAATCAACAACTATCATTTTGTCAATATCATCAGTGACATTTTTTATTCCGAGACTTTCACAGCAGTTAGTATAATGCTGATAAACGGATGTGTTATTATCTTTTTTAAAAGACTGCATTATACGCCACGCGCTGACAAGCTCGGTATCTCTATCAATAAAATCTTCACATACACTGTATGGAAGATTATCATCCCATATCAATGAATATTCAATATGCTGTATATTTAATCTGTCCATTAATTTTGAAGCAATAACCTCATTAAAAGGCTGCTGCATAAACGGATTGCTTCCGCCCTTAACAAGACATCTTTTGGAATTTATTATCTTCCACCTTTTTTTCAAGCAACCATCAGATGTATTATCAGGCGAATTAAAATCAAACACACCGCTGTGCTTTACCTTACCGATCAATACATCACCTATATCTTCGGAAAAAGGATTATCAAAAAAGTTTATATCTTCCCACGATATATCACTGCCCTTAGGTTTCAGCCAATACTGATCTGAAAGACTCAAGCCATAACACTTTGTTAAAAGTGCCTGTGTTGAAGGAAGCTCCAGAATATTGAGTGCTTTGTTTATCCCTGAACGGCTTGCAGGAATTGAGCGGTCGCGCCACCACTCGTTGAGCGCTGCCCTGTCAACAGTATTTTTTGTAAATCCAATACCCATAGGAAGATGTTTTGGATTTTCGGTATTATTCACTTTAAGAATATATCCCGTAATCGAATCTATTTCCAGCTCGGTAACAGGAATATTTTTATGCATCAAAACATATTCCATGGTGCTTTTCTCCTTTATATAGTCTTTCATTTATTATACACATATTATACACACTCTTTCTGATAAAATCAACATAATTAAATCCTTACAGCTATAACAATCAACCTTCCGTCTTTCTGTGAATACTCACAAGTAGAAAGGGTTAAAAAATTTTCCCCATACTCAATTGGTTCATCAATTTGGTATAGGGATTTATCTTTGATATGGGGTGTTAAATTGTTGAATGAGTCTTTATTTTTCTGACAAGTATATTCGTACCATTCGTCATCACTTTTCACTTTGCAGACTGCAACGACCTCATATTTCTGAACTTCGTTTGGGGTAATAAAGTTAATGATATTGTGTAATTTGCAGTATTCCTTATCTTTGTATCTCAAAAGGTCTGCAAACATTTTTCCATCTTTCATATTGTGTCCGTAAACAATCAGATTGTTATCATAGTTTATATCACATCTTGAATCCATAAAGGGTGTACCCATATATGAATACTGCTTGTTAAAATCACGGCGCAGATAATACTGAGGATTACCCTTTGTCTGCATTACAGGGTAATCAATCTTTGTTCCGCTGATTCTTAACCACCCGATACAGTCAGAGTTTTCTGCAATCAGAGATTCAATGCCATTATTCTCATTATCATTACTGTTATCGTTATCCATTTCATCAATAACAATTGTCTGTGCCATATCATCAAACTGTTTCTGATCCTGCGTGTCAACATTAAAATTGTAAATGAGATAACAGAGAACAAAAGCAAAGATAATTAAACAAAGTGTAATCATTAGATTAAGCCACCGCTTTTTTGAGTTCTTCTTCAATGCAGTCACCTCCGTCTGTGTCAGGGATTAATTCACCCTGCATTGATGCACCGAAATATATTGCAAGGAATCGTTTAATATCTTCCTTTTTCATTCTTCTGACCTCAAAGCCTTGTTCTGCAATAGCCTTTTCAACCTTATTGATCTGACTGAATATCTGCTCATCCTTTTCCTTTTTGAAGCGGACAGAAAACATAAACTGCCTTGCGGTTGACATCTCAATCTGAATATTATCAAGATAATCAATGTCTTTTGACAAACAATCCATAACATTTGGATTGCTTTCTTCATTTCTTCTGTCAACCATAAATGTTTTGTTATCATCAAATCTTTCACAGGAATCAAGGCAGGTGATTTCAATATTCGGATATGCTGATAATACCTGCATCAAGTGCCATATCTTCGTCTGTATATTCTCATTTGATAATACAGATATATTTGTCGGACTTATCTGAAAGAATACAAGCTCGCCATACTTAGTTTTAAGTCCTCGCTTAGTAAATGTTTCAATACCGATAAATCCCTGAACTGTATTCTTATTCTTTTTCTTTTTTTTGAGCTTGAACATCTGCCGACACCTCCTTTTTCTGCTTGTTTATGGGTTTACTTTTCAAGCCCCATTCAAAATATTGCTGTGTAGAAATAAAATACCTGACTGCATATTTAATGAAATCAAGTATGGTCGTTTCATCACCGCGTATGCTTAAAAATGCAAAGGCAGCGGTAAGCACCGCAGGGATTAATATTCTTGTGGTGGCAAGCACCATGGCAGAAAAAAGAGCACCGACTACAATTACGGCAAAGTCTTTAAGACTCCAGAGCCATAGAGTAGCAGATGCTCTCATATTCCGCGGATAAATATATTGTTTGTTCATTGATTCTCCTTAATTTTAGGCATTAAAAAAGCCCATCTGATGATGAGCTTAAAGTTAAAATATTTGTTGAAATATGGTTGTATATAGAGTATAATGTTGGCAGGAATTGTGCATAGCACTCTAATCCGGCATGGAGCTATCATAGACATATAGGCGGTTAGTCCCTCTTTTTTCCAAGAGGGTAGATTCTTTTAACCCTCTTGAGATTTATCTGAGGAGGGCGATATTATGGAATACGCAACAATAATTACTCTCGTACTTATTTTAGCAATTGTTCTTATAATAAAGAAATAACCGCCCGGTCTCCAAACTAAGCGGTTAATTTCTTTATTAACTAATTTCATTTGGGGCTAACCGTCTATCGGATAGCTCCTTGTTCATTTATATTATACTTTAATCATATTGTTTTGTCAACGTCTTTTGTAACTTACATAGACATTTCCATAGATTCGCATTTCTGCATACTCTGAATAAATTCATTGATACTCATATTTTCTTCCTTTTGGCAGTATTCTTCCATTAGAGAAATTATGAGTGTTTTTTCATTTTCAGTGGGAATATATGAATAGCATTTACAGTCATACGGAGTATCAACGAAATATTCGCATTTGAGTTCATCACTTTCAGGAAAGTATTCTGCATAGAAATTTACCCACGAATCACAGTCATCATTTATATTCGTTCCGAATTTCTTGCCTACATCAAAATATGTTTCAATGTATGATGATACTCCTGTGCAATCATCATTGATTTCCATATCACCGATTACAATTTCATCTTTAGTAAAATCACTCATATCTCCACCTACTTTGCAACACTCTTAACAAGATTAACAGCAGTTGAAGTCATATGAACTGCACTCATCATATTAAATTTAACACTTGTATCAAGACCGAATCGTTCGGCTATTCTCGGCACTTCCGATGCAGCCATCATAATACCAATTGCAAGGAGCATATTGTCTGTCCATGTCAGCAGACCGAGGAATAATAAAGTTGTCTGCAAAAATGCAGTTAAACATAATGCAATTATCTGCTTCATCCACTGTGTGAATCCGTCACCGTAACCTCTCGGAATTGAGAACATATACAAGCTTCCGACTGCAATCTGAATAAGCAGTATTCCGCCTCGTTTTATATTATCGAAAAAGATTTTTACTACACAATAACCAAGTGCAATAATTGCGGCAAGTTCAAACAAGCCTGCCTTGACAATTACACCATCTTTGAAAAATGCAAATTCCAATGTTTTGAGTGCAACCTCACCAAGCGTTGTTCCTTGCTGCGATGCAAATATTCTTGTTAAATCACCTGACAGAGTATTCTGCAATGTTACACAGAATTTATATAGTTCTATAGGTGTTACAGTAAACAGCGATACAGCCATAAATCCTTTAATCCAGTTTATCGCAGTTCCGTGAATATTTGCCCTGCCATTCTGATATTCAATGGCAAGGTCAAAGGCAGATACCACAAGTCCTACAACGAATAAAGTCCAGCCGAACAGAGAAAATAATTTTACCACTGCATTTACCCAATCAAGAGTAAATATCTCAACTCCGAGTCCGCTTATCATTGTAAAGAATTCTGCTATTCCGTCATAAATAACAGTGAATATCCACTGTATAATTCTGTTGAGTATTCCGTCAATAAGTTTATCCGAAATACCTTCAAAGGCGTTTCCTATTGCATCACCGAATCCTGATACAATATCGCCGAGCCAATCAAAAATGTAAATCACCTCCATTGAATTTAAATATAAATTGGTTTATAATTATCAAAAAAGAGAGGAATTGAATTATGACAGAAACTACCTTTGAATTATTAAAAGCTATTATTCCCAGTGTAATCACTGCAAGTGTTGCAATTATTGCATTAGTCACATCTGCATATTCATCTAAAAAAGCAACTCAAATTTCATATAGCAACAACATAGACAATATGAGGTTTACACAAAAAGAAAAATTATCAGATCAGATTATTGAAAAAACATCATTGCTATTAACTATAACCGATCCAAATTATTTAAATACAATAATTAATAAAATCACACCTAAAGAAATAACTGATTCTGAATTCACAGAGATTCAGACCAAACTGCTTTCTGTTCCTGATAATATTCAAACTCTATCAACAAATATTAAACTACTTTCATATTCTATCAGAGAGCCTCAAACACAAGAAATAATTTTCAAAATATTTAATGAAATGGACTACCTACATAAACAAGTAGAAGATATGATTATGAAACTTATTAAAATTTATTGTGCATTAACTCCAAATGGTAATATCGAAAATATTACTGTAATGGCTGAAAAATACAAATTAGAAACGAGCTTTTCTAAAACATATCCAAAATACTATGAGGATTTTTCAGTTGATATGGTTTTATTAGTCGAAACACTTAAAAAGAATTCAATTCCTCAAAACAAAATATAGATTATCAATCAAGAATCATCGATGTTTTTTGATGACTCTTTTGTCTTACATTCCTACAATACCCCAGATATACAACGGTGCCGTAAGGGTGAAAATAAGACACGCAAAAAGAATTGCCGGAGCTGTAAACTCAAATTGTCCGTGCTTCTTATAGTCGAAATATGCTGTACCGACTTTGACAAAGAAAAGGACAGCAAGCACCATATCAACAACAGGGAATACAACATTATTCACAACAGTTTTAATCTGCGACTTTGCTGTGTTCCATGTGCCTTCAATAGCACTTGCCACATCTCCGGCAGCATAAACTGTTGTTGCAGAAAATGCAATAATTAAAACAAGAGCAGTGGCGAATATAAGCCACTGCTTTTTGCTGAATTTAGTTAATTTTTTCGTCAATTACTTTACCTCCATATACCTTTAATATTTCTTTGCACTGATAATCATCAATGTAGTGAATGGCCCTTTTCAGAGCCATTGCCTTTCGGATTTCTTCTCCCATTCCTTCAGTAATGGTATTTCCGAATACCCAGACATGCTCGGAATCAAGTATCTGTCCGAGTCCGATTGATATGCCGATTTCTCTTTCAACTTTATCTGCATCATCAAAAATCAAAGCATAAAAATGTGATACAATCGGTATCATTTCACATCTGTGATAAACAAATTTTGCATAGGCAATGGCATTATTGATATTTTTCTTTTCGTTCCCGGAGAGAGGGCTGCAGATATATGCTTTTTCCATTATTCTTCATCCTCGTCTTTCTTTGACTTAATCTTGAGAATAACACCGGCAACAATACCGCCTACAGCAATACATCCAAGACCAATCCAAAAGCCGTAGTTTCTCTCGTCCCCGGTCTTAGGAGTAGACGGCTTTTTAGGTGCAGGAACATTTATTGTAACGGTCTGACCTTCATCTTCAATATCTGCGTGAATAGCAAGCTCATTGCCGTCTTTATATAATGATTCAAAGACTACAATATCAGTATCGGACTTGATATACTTGGAATCAAAGGTAAATAATACAGTTACCTTGCCGTTGCTTTTTTCGGGTGTGAATGTTACTTTGCTTGTAACGTCTTTTCCGTCAATTTCAAATGGCTTGCCTGTGGATTTATCCATAAGCGTGCCGACAATCTTGTATTCCTTGCCGGGTACAAGATGCTTGTATTCAACCACATCATCAATCGTAATTTCTCCCTTTGCCGTAACTTCCTTTTTACCGTTAATCGTTGCAGTAGTTTTCAGTTCAGGTATTTTGTCATTTACTGCTGTGATTTCAATAATCTGTTCATTGTCAGTTACAGTAATGTGGTGAATATCATCACTCGGCAGATAGTTTTCGGCTGGCTGTAGTTCCTTTACAATCCAATCACCGAATGGAATATTATCAAAAACAAAAATGCCGTTCTCATCTGATTTAGCAGTAAGAATGGCATTTGTTTCTGTGTATTCAGTTGTGTCAGATTTGAACAGTCCGAATAAAGCCCCTTTGATTGCTTTTTCTGTTTCTCGGTCAATTTTTAAGCCTTTGACTGTGCCGTAAATTAAATCATTTACAATAGGTTCGCCGTTGTTCAAATCAATATTAATTGTTTCAATATCCTGTCCCTGATATTCAGTATTAAATTCATACTTTGTATCAGATAAAATATAATGCTTATCCGTTGCAATTTCCTTTGCATACCACTTAAAGCCGATAGGGAGATCGCAGTTAAATGTTAGTTTTCCGTTTTCATCACAGTTACCATAAGTGATTAAAGAATCTTTCGGAATAACAGAGCCGTCTGCTGCCTTAATATCTTCATCAGCATAAATACCAAACTGTACGGAAAGAATTTCATCATTCATACCGAGTTTGAAGCGTTCATCTTTAGATAATTCTTTTAACAGTGAAACGGACACCTTTTGCCTGTCATTGTAAACAGAAAGTGCAGTTGATGTTACGGATACATTCTGTCCTGCATAAGTTAATTCTACATCGTACTGCTCATTTGCATTCACAAAGCCACTTGGTGCTGTTTTTTCAACTACAGTGTATTTGCCGAGATAGAGCTGCTTGGATTTAGCAATACCGTTTTTATCTGTGGTAATTTCGTCAATCTTTTCATCCTTATAACATCTTGTTGTACCGTCAAGAGTTACGATATCTTCAGCAGCATAAATTTCAAATACTGCATTTGCAAGATTGCCGTTTTCATAAATCGGAGTATAAATACCCTCTTTCTCATTTACAGATTTGAATATTTCACCTGACTTGGTAATTTCAATAACACCTTTCTGTGCCATATCTCTTGCCTTTACCTTTACAACAGTTACGCCCGTATCAGTAGACGAATTCTCCTGTGTTATCGTAAACGGAATTGGTGTTGAATCAAGTACATATCCGTATGGTGCTTGTACCTCTTTAAGCGTGTAATCACCATATGGCAGTTTTTCAGGTGTAATCAAATATCCCTCTGAATTTGTATAGAAAGTATGAATTTCCGTTACTTCGGGATAAGTGAACTGCATTGATACTCTGTGGTTATTACTATCATAAATCTCAAATCCTGCACCTTTATAGGCAATCTGCTTATTGGTTTCTTTATCAAGTTTTACAACCTTGAGATAACTTTCAAAATTAGAATTATTTATCAGGAACTTGTATTCTTTCATATCTGTATCAATGAACACATCAAAGTCCTTGATTTTCTCTCTGCCTTCCCAGCCTTTTGTCTGATGGACAGTATAAACACCATATGGCATTAACTTGGTAGAAGCAAAGCCATCCTCATCACAGATAATTGTATCTTTTTCATCCTTATCTGCATTTACAAAAGAACCTGCAGATTTCAAATACACCTGAAATTCAGCACCCTTTTCAGGCGTTTCAATCTGTGTTGAGCCGTCATCAGTATGCTTAATAATTGCAATTTTACCCTTGATTACCTGTTCGGTTACAGCGTTTTTACATTCGTTATACTCAACTGTATACAATTTCGGATCAGCACCGACCTTATAAACTTCATCATTAACAAGATAACCCTCACTTGCAGATATTTCTCTGATAGTCCAATTTGTATCGCATATATAATACTTAGTTGTGAAAGATGCATTTTCATCTGTTGTATATGTGTCGATTAACTGATTGCCTTTGTAGATTCCATACTTAGCACCGCTGAGCTTTGCATCACCTTGTGCATTGCCTTTTTCAATATCTGACTTAACTACATTAACTCTGAATTTTTTGAGTTTGTTATTAAAGGATACTATAGCAGTATTTCCGTTAGTTACTGTTACAGTTTGTGTTGTCTGTTTTACATAACGAAGAATATCTTCTTCATACACCTGATAAGTTCCAACAGGGATATTTTTCAGTTCTGCGTTGCCGTTTGCATCTGTTGTGAGATTGTAGGTCTTGCCATTGCCTTTAACAGTAAAGGGAATATTTTTAATAATCTCATCCTCTGATGTTTTGCTGATTTTAAGATTGCCGACAGCAGTTTTAACAGTAAATGATGCTGACACAGGATCAGTCAGTCTGCCGACTAATGATTGGTTGTAATTCTGATTCGGCGGAACAAAACCTATGTCTGCACCAACCTTTGCACAGGTTTTATTCATTTTAACCTCTGCTGACGAATTAAGAACATTAGTAGTGTAAACGGTAAGGGTATTCCCTGATTTGGAAAATTTAAGAGATGAATTATATGAACTGATTTCATATAAAGATAAAACATTGTTGGTATCTTTGATACTCGCTTCAAATCGTTCATTTTTACTGTTCCAGCTAAGCTCAACAGTATCTTTGTTAAAGCTCGGTATTACTCTGTGATTTTTAATACCATTAAGAATTCCTTTATATGCAGTTTCAACATCAGAGTATTCTAATACACCTGATTTATAATATTGCTGTCTTACATCAAAACCGGCATTCTTGATTGCATTATTAATCTTTGAATTTGAGCCGTTAAGACCGGCAGTAGGGTTATTTCCGTCTGCTGATGTTCTGTATCCTTGCGAATATTCCCATACAACAAACTGCGTAGCAACCTGAGCAGCTTCGGCGGACACTCCATAAGTGAAATTAGGATAGCCGTATATAGTTGCCCTTGTGATGCCTGATTTCTGATTTGCATTAAATTCTTCCCATGTAGGGACTTTGTCAATATCCTTTATATTTTCAAACTGACCGTCATCACCCATATCTTTTCCGAATTCAATACAATAGGCAGGCTCGCCTTTGTACTTACCTTCGGCAACTGTGGCAAGGTGTATGCCGTTTCTGCTATTAGGATATGCCCAATTGTTCATATACTTATATTTCGTGCTTGTTCTGATATTCAGTGTTGTTTCGCTAACTGATGAAGCCGTTGCCATTATCGGAACAAACATTGAACTTATGATTGTTAAAATCATAAGAAACACAAGTGGTTTTTTCAATTTTTTCATAATTTTCTCCTGTAATTTACAACAAAAAAGGCATCGGATTAACCGATGCCTTTTTGCTGATATATTTTATTTAACCATACATAACTACAAGCCAATAATCTCCATCACCATCAGAAGTTACACTGACATACATATCAACATTTTTCCAGCCTGAACTCATACACTCAGAATATTCATAATCAATAGTATCTTTGAGATTGGATAACAGTTTGTTTCTGTCTGCATAATTACCTGATGAGATTCTGTAGGAAAAACTTTCTACACTGCTGTTAACAGACATACCCTTACTCTTGATATATGAATGAGCCTGTGACTGTACCCAATCAACATCACTTTTGGAGAGTTTATTCTGCTTAGCAGTAGTTGTTTCCTTTTTAGTGGTTGTCTGTTTCTGCGTAACATTCTGCTTTTGAGTAGTAGTGACTTTCCTTGTTGTTGTCTGACTCTGAGCCGAATTCTGCTTTTGAGTAGTGGTCTGTTTCTGCGTTGTAGTAAATTTTTTCGTTGTAGTCTGATCTGCTGATTTTTGTTCAGCGGGTTTTGTTTTGTTTGCAACAGTTATTTCTAAATTATCACTTTTCTGCGTGGTAGTTTTAGATTCTGATGTTTCTTGCTCTGCTGTGATTTTATTTATTATTGCATTAGTTGTGCTTGTCTGCAATTCGGATTTTGAAATTGTTTCCTGTTTACTGCATCCTGAAAAGATTACAATCAGAATTACAAGACATAAAATAATTGATTTAGTTTTAGTCATATAATCGACTCCTTTCAAACACACAGTATATTCAAACGAATTCGAATGTCCAGACATTTTTACATAGAGGGCGAAAGCCCTTCATCTTCATCAGCAATCTCTTCAAAATCTTCGCCATCATCCTGTGCCTGTGAAATTTCATTTTCGTAGGCATTGACAACTGCTTTATTAAGATTTTCACGAGCCTGGGCAGTTATCGGATAAAAGGTTTCGGGATACTGCACCTTGCCGTTCTTATCGGTATAAGAACGAGTAGGCATCTGTGCAAACAAACCGTTTTTACCATCGCACACTTTGATTCCTGTAATTACAAATGAACCGCCGATTGTTGCAGAAGCATATGCTTTGAGACTTGTATTTCCGTCTGTAAGTCTGTCAATTGATGCTTTGATATATGGTGTTTTCATCTTGTTCGTTTTTGCTTTGTTATTGGTTGCTGCCATAATTACTACCCTCCATTTTTACATAAAATACATTGCACAGCCCATATCAGACTCAACTTCTTCATCTGATATTTCTTCGGGCTGAGCATACTTGTGTAAATACTTTTCTGTTTCTTCATCCGTTAATGATCTGAAATCTTCTCCGCCGTCACCAACAATAAAGAATGTTCCTGCTATAATAGAAGTGCCGTTGTCAAGATGACGATTTCCTTTTAAGCCTTGCAGTTTGCCTTCTTCATTACAAATGATGATTGTATCATCGTCATTATATACGACTTCAATATATCCACCGACAATTTCTTGTTCTGCATTAAGTGAATTTTCGATTTCACTTTCATAAGCAGCCTTACCGGGTTCAATGATTACAACTCTCATATATCACACTCCTTATGACATAGAAATACCGCTGTCCTCTACAGACTCGGCAGTATCATCTGAGATATTCAGTTTTTCTTTTGCCCAATCAGGCAAGAATTCATCTTTCAGAATACCGATAAAATCATTTCTGTCCCAACGGCATTCCTCATTATCTTTAAGAAAATATCCATATACCGCTCTGCCGCTTGCAGAAGGTGAACAACCAAAACCATCTGTTGCAATAAACAACTGATCCTCAGGTGTCTTATACTTATCATTCAATCTTGTCGGACTTATAACAAGTACCTTTCCCTCAAGGTCAACACCTGTCTTATCATCACAATGTGAACTGTCATAAAGATTGAGTTTGCCCCACTCGTTTCTTGTTCTGTCGATAAAAGCATTTATTAACACCGGATGCTCATTTATAAGATACTCTGTTCGCATATTGCTGTCAGGAGCACATAAACCTTTGCCCCATTCTCTGTTTTCTGCTGAATATCTTGTATCATGCTGTGCCTTTTTCAAGTTATATCGTAAAATAAAATTTACACGGTCAAAACCGAATTCCTTAATAACTGCATTTACACAATCTGAATTAAAATGATTATCATTAAAATTATCACCAATTATATTTTTAATGGCTGTTGCACAATCCATATTTGCTTTATGGCTTTCACGCCATTTATCAACTTCACAGCAATGTCTTGCACTGCTGAGTGAATGTTTGTAAAACGGCACATAATCAAGCATTAACAACACCGCCATTCTTAGCTGCCCATTTCAATGATAAATGAACAAGTACTTCTCTCTGCTTGGATGAAGGCAGTCTGTCAATAAAGTCCCTTAACAGTTTATCATCCCTCATATCAGTAAGGGACAGATTATATTTTGGGCAGTTATTGTCACAGATTCTTTCCTTTTTGATTGTTACGGTGTTTTCATCCTCAACCGTAAATGACAGCACATCGTTGTAACTGAAGCCGACTGTTTCTCTGATTTCAAAAGGAATTGTGACTCTGCCTCTCTTTCCGAGAATTCTTAAGATTTTCATTTCACACCTCCGACTAATCATCAAGTATGCAGCTCTGACAATGAGGACAGAACATTTCGCAGCTTTCACAATCTGTGCAGTCATCATATTCATGAGCCAATTCGTCAAGTTCATCATCGTCTACCTTGCGGATATAGATATACCCATCTTCATAGTAAGACTCAAGCACGGAATCTTCATCAATTCCGAGATTTTCTGCCACTTCATCGGGCATGGCAATTTTGATTTTTACTTCAATTTCCATCGTGTTCTCCTTTAATAATTGTATTTGAAATCAAACAAGGAAATCTGCCTTGTTTCTTCCATCAGTGTTTTTCCGTTTTCTTTAGCCTGTGCTTCTAAATCGTAATTTGCTATGAGCAGTTCTTCGTACATTTCACCGGGATTAATACCTTGCCTCATGTTGTGAAGCCTTTTCTGCACATAGGTATAAAATCCGTATTTTTCAGCAAGGCCAACAATAAACGGGTTATTGTTATAGGTGATTATAAATTTGCATTTACCGTCATATTTCAGATGAATGTCATTCATAAATTCAAATAATACCTCATGCTGACTAACATCAAAATTAGACTTTTGATAATACTTTTCCGTGTCCTTATACGGAGGATCAAGCAGTATAAAGGTATTCGGACCCGCAGCATAAAGAATTGCGTCTTTATAATCCCTATGCAGAATAATTGCATCACGCAAGCGTGTGCAAGCTGCCACTAATCTGCCGAATTTCCTTGTCATATCCCGTTTATCAATGGCAAAGGTTTTTCCTGTTGAACTGAAACTGAATGTCTGATTTTCAAAAAATGCGACTGCGAGCTTTATATCTTCCCATGAAGCGTTTTCTATTTTTAAGGCTGTATCAGTTACATCATCAAGAATATTCGGCACACCTTTTAACAGCATTTTATTTTCTTTGAATATCTGCTCGGAATTATATGAAAAATACAATCGACCAAGCAAATAGGCAAGTTTTTGTGAGCATTGAAGCACTTTAAAAAATTTTACCAAATCACCGTTATAATCGTTGAGTATTTCTCTTTCAGCAGGCTTCTTTCTTAAAAATATTTCAGCACTGCCCATGCAAGGCTCTATATAGGTTTTATGCGGCGGCATGAACGTATCAATTGTTGTGTATATACACCCCTTGTTGCCTGTCCACTGAAGCGGACTGGCATTATCGGACATTATCCTCACCCCCTTTAATGTGGGTTGATTGCGTGCAAAACAAAAAAGCATGGCTGCTCTGAGTGTTAAACACGCAAAACAACCACGCACTGTTTTCAAATTAATATATTATTTTAGTTTTTATTTCACATTGATTGTGTAAAATCATTGCTTTCACACATATCTTCATTAGGTCCTGTGATATTAACATATTCGCCGATAATGCCAAGTGCCTGATAGTAACTTTCGGCACCATTCTGAATTCTGTTACACATTTCTGTTGCCTGTTCAGCCATACCATTATTGCGAAGCGTTCTTGATGCAATTCCCATCAACGAGAAAATATTACCGTCCTGACCTATGAGTTCACAGTCAGGCTTTTGGGATTCAGCGGTAACAGATTCGTCAATAAATCCATCAAGATAATTATCAACATAATCCGAAAGCCAAGAGCCATAAAACTGCTGATATGAAGCAATTCTCCACATTGCAAGTTTACCTATATCAAGGTTCACTTTTTCATCAAAAGGGAATAGAAGATTTGTCAAATTGTCATTTTCAAATGAATACACATCAGTAAACTTTGTTCCGTTTTGCAAGATACCTGATTCAGTAAGCATTTCGTTAACACCGTCTACCCATTCATCAAGACTGCCGCCGCATCCCTGAAAAACAATGCCTTCTCTGTCTTTCATTCTGCGGAGCTCGTCCGTTGATATTTCCTTTATGGACATAAGTTTATACCTCCCGTCTGTTCCTCGCCCTCGTCAAGCGTATAGTTTTCTGTGACATAATCGTCAATACTGATGTCCTGTCCTGTGAAGTTCGGCGCGGTTTCATCTGTAAACTCAATATATTCCTCTTCACCGAAGTCAATATTTTCAATTGTGATAACTGAACCGCCGTGATTAACTTTTACCTCAGGTTCAAGTGCTGCAAACATTCCGTTATCATCTGACATTCTTATGTGATAAAGATTAAGTCCCAAAGGAACATCATTAAGTGTCAATCGTTCATCTGTAAAAAGAGCAGGCTTGCCGAATAACTCAATCAACTCATAGTCCGACTCGCCTGTATAGATATAATCCGTTCCCGTTGCATTAAGATGAAGCTGAAAATCAGCAAGGTCGTAATCCCATACTTTTGCAGCAAATTCCATTGCTTCTTTTCCAGTATGCGGGATATATTCTTCAATAATATCTCCGCCTTTGAATTTCATCTCACCGCAGTTCTGACCTAAATCTTCATCCGCAAACTCCAGTGTTAATTCAATATTCGGGTACATTTCAGAAAGTTTCTTGATAACAGGTATCGGTGCAGACCAAGCGGTATGAAACCATATAAAGTCGCTGTCACTGTAATCTGTGTTTTCATCATAACCGCACGCGTTCCATTTGGTGTTCCAGTTATCATTACACCATTCATACCAGGTCGGTGCGTTATACTTATATAGATTATCTACGGCAGTTACGCCGACATCCCATATTTTCTTTTCTTCATCATCGGATATATCGGCACTGTGATTGTGTAAATCCTCAAGAATTTCTTCATATGTGCCTTCCTTACCTTTCAATTCCGCAGGCAGATTCTCAAGATAATTTTTAACCATTTCTATACCTTTATCTGTTCTGCTGCCGCATTCAATATCAAGTGACTTTGGCATAGGAATAATTTTGTTAAAATCTATTGTTCCGATTGTTGCATTATCATATCTGATTTTCTCAAGCATTTCTTTAATTTCTGTTTCATTGCCGTTGTACGACAATCTGTTTTCAACCCAATTAGGCATTAAATATCACCTCTGTTTTTATTAAGTATTCTTTTTATCTGTTTTCCAAAAGCAGAAATGACAGGAACGCTTACTGCGTTTCCTGCCATTTTATATAACTGTGTATCGGATATTCCTGCCGATATCACTTTATCAAATTGTTCGTCTGTAAAGCCCTGTAATCTCCAACATTCTCTCGGTGTGAGTCTGCGGATATATCCAATAAAAAAGTTACCCTCATTGTCGAATATAATCAAAGCGGTTATTGTATCATCATTAGGATTTTCAAATGTCCAATAATCGGATTTATCACCTAATTGCAGCACTTCATCTGCTGTTAGTTCTTTCACAATAACCATAATACCGGAATGCTCACCTTTGCGATGGTTTATTCCCGAATCCTGTCTTGCAGTAATGCATCTTGCAAGTTCAGTCAGTTTTGGATTTGAATTCATATCTATAAAGTAATATGCCTGTGTACTGCCTGTCATAAGAGTGTGCGCTATTTCTGCACCTACACGCCCTCGTCTTGAATTAAGTTCAATATATGCAATATCAATACTATCATTCGGAAAAGCTAACTGATAGCCGCTTTTGGTTTTTGATTTTACGGGGATAGGAATTATATATAATCCTGTATTTGATGAAGCTGTAAGAGTTATTCCGAGAGCTTCGTTGGAGTATACTCTTCTACCTTCACTGCCTGGCAATCTCCTGATAATAGTTTTAGGATTTGTTTGGTTGAAAGGCAATATTTCGCCTTCACATTTCTTTCTGTTATATCCGATAATGTACAAGCGATTTCGGGATTGAGGCACTCCGAAATTTGCACTGTTACACACTTGCCACCAGACATCATACCCGATGTTGTCCAGTGTACTGAGGATTGTCGCAAAAGTCCGCCCTTTGTCATGCGATAAAAGTCCGGGAACATTTTCAAGGAACAGAAGTGCAGGTTTTTTGACGGCAGCAATTCGGGCAATTTCAAAGAAAAGTGTTCCTCTGATATCGTCAAATCCTCGCCGTTTTCCAGCAATTGAAAAACTTTGGCAAGGGAAGCCTCCGCATATAACATCGACATCGGGAAGCATATCGGGGTTGATTGTTCTCGCATTTTCAAAGCACATCTCTCCTTTCGTATCGTATAAAGCCTCATAAGCTCTGCGAGCATACTCATCAATTTCACAGTAACCGACACATTTAAAGCCACCGACTTTTTCAAGTCCCGACCTGAAACCACCGATTCCTGAAAACATATCTAAATATTTAATTGACATAGGGCATTACTGCCCTTACTCTTTTTTGTTTCACCTCACATTGATTGTGTCATTCCTGATTCTTCGACCATGTCATCTGTTGTTTCCTCAACACAGATAGCACTGTTTTCTTCTTCAAGTTCCTGTTCGGTAAGTTTTCGGAAACTGTCCTCACCGTAAATTAATCCGAGCCTTCTGCCATTATCAAAAGTACAATGCATCGTTGCCATATCATCAACAAATTCAATAGTACCTTTTGTATGAGGTGGAATAGGTCTTGGATCATCACCCATCTCTATAAGCATTATTCTTGTCCCTTTGGGATACTTTGTTTTAAGATGATTTGCCAACCTTGACATTCTTTCAAATTCGTTCATAGTGTTTCCTTTCTGAATTGTTTTGATTTGAGCAGTTTTTTACTAAATCATATTTATCATCACTCCCTTTTGATATGTAAAAAAAGACTGCTAACTTTTTCGTTAACAGTCTGCAAATTATTTTATTTACTTTTACATCATGGCAATTTCACCAATTTGTGTTTGCGTTTCTTCAATAACAAAAAGATATTCAGGATCAACAATTATTTCGGATTCATTTCTCCTGTCAAAATATGCAAGTATATGTGCCTTTTCAATCTGTGCTTCATATACGGTTCCGGCTTCTCCGAATCGCTTGGAAAACCACTCTGCCTTATCATAGTCCAAGGTCCAGGATAATGCTTTTACATTATCTGCATTATATGAAGTAACACCTCGATAAATCGTTATCTCATCATCAAGGCTGTTAAACACTTCAAGTTTTTCCTCAGTCATCAACATATCGGGATTCGCTGATTTAAATAATGACACTAATTTTCTCTTGTTTAAATTAGAATCAAGATTAAGGGACTCCGTACTCGTCCGGACATCTGCGAGAATTTCTGACAAATCATCCTGCGACATATATTCTGCCGTGTATTTCAAAAAGGCTAACCGATATGGTTTATTCAGCAATATATAAAGCTGATGCGGATACTCACATTCTTCAATTTGATCTTTCATTATATCTCTCCAACGGAAAAGTGCATTTTCATCTTCAAACAGATTTTGTATGTACTTCTCTATCACTTTCTTGTTTCGACCGACTGTATCAACATAGTATCCTCTGCACCAGAAATGTCGGTTGCCATACTTGTACTTTAAATTTGCGTGTCGATCAAATATCATCAAGCTACTTTTTCGTATTGCTCTAGATAATCACGATTACCCATTGCACTTGTAACTGTCTGTTGCATATTGTTGGTTACATGCATATATGTGTTCATTGATAATCCTGCATTGGTGTGTCAGAGCATATCTGCTTGTGGCAATTTTTTTGCAAACCATATATTATCACAACTTTAACTGTTTTCTGACTACATCCTACCAATGCAATTAGCATTACCACGCTAACCATTATTAATATTTTCTTTGTCATAATAAATTACCTCCTTTGCAACACAACAAATATCACAAATAAAGTTAGATTATCCAGACCTAAAATAAAGTTTAAACGCTCTATATTTGTTTATAAAAATATGCTATAATTAAACAAGAGGTGTTAACATGACAATTATCAAAGAAATTACATCTATTTTAAATAATGAGCAAACTTCACTTGGCGAAAAACTCTCTATGTTGAGAGGCGTTCGTGATTACAGGAGAGGAAATAATCGTATTACTTCTGTAATAGTTCTAAACATACTTCAAGAGCATTTCTTACCAATGAATAACGAAAGATTTGATGAAGGAAAACAGTTATTCAAAGATGCTAATGATGTAATTTACAGTAATATAAAAAACATTGCAAAAAAATCTGATATGCAGTTATTTAGCGCATACTGTAATGAGTTGTTATTTTATCATTATCATGATATTGATATGGCAAAAAAATCTATTGAATCATATTATCAAGAACTTATTGATCCAACAGATTCTAATGATGAATTCTCGTTTATAAAGCACGCTTTAGGTATTTGTCGATTATTCTCGAAGATCGGTGTGAAATTTATTGATAATGATGAATTTTTAAGCCTTTGCAATGATTTTATTGATAGCAAAAAGGATGATGGGTATACACCACTATTCTTACTATGTGCATTAATAAGAATATCAGAGTTTTCAAATTATGCTGATAATAAAATATCTGAATTGGTCACTCATTTTGATAATATTGACAATTACCAAAAAGCAATTGACTATAGAGATGAGCTTATAACTATTCACAAAAAAGATAGTGCCAAAGTTAAAGCTTTACGATGGGAAATAGTAAGACTTTTAGAAAAACAAGCTGATGCTTTAGACTGGGAAAAATCCAGCAATGCGTTTCATATAATTGATTTTATCCAAAAAGCAATGAACATTTTGAATAAGATTAATGATAGCGATTCAAAATCAGAAAGAAAAAGACTTGCAAAAAGAATTGAGCCAGTAAAAAAATTATCGTTGGAAGAAATGAAATGCATCTCTTCAGGTTCAATTGATATCTCTCCTGCAATAGAAAGCTTTGAAAAACAAATTGATAATTTGTCTTTTGAAGAAGCTATATCAGCATTAATGTTTCACTCAAATCCAATTGGTTTACAAAACTGTATTGATAATCTTTCTAAAAGAGGTTCAATTAGTGATCTGTTCGCCAGCAATATTTTAGATTCAAAAGGTAGAACAATTTGTGTTGTTCCCGGCTTAATGGGAGCTTCTGATGAAGATAAAATGCATTGTTATGAACATGAAGCAATGAAACACAATCAATTAATGTCACAGGCTTTTTATTCCAATTATTTAAAATTGTTCAAAAAAAAGCACACTGTCACAAAAGAAAACATTAGATTTATCCTAGAAGATAACTTATTTATTCCACAGGAAAGAATTGATTCGTATATCGCAGGTATTGTTGCAGGATTTAATTTTGACTTCATAACTGCCTTACCTATCCTAATGCCACAAGTAGAAAACTCAATAAGACTAATAGCAGAAGAGCTAGGAGCCGTAGTATATAAAACTGCAGATGATGGCTCAGTTGAATGCTTATCGTTTGAAGGTGTATTAGACTTACCTGAAGTTAAAGAGGCATTTGAAGAAGATTTTATTTTTAATCTTAGAGTTCATTACACAAGCAAATACGGATTTGCAATGAGAAACAATGTAGGGCATGGTTTAGAAGATGACGGATTATTGAACAGTTATAATGGATTAGCTGTATGGTGGTACACATTTAGATTGTGCTGTCAATATTCATTTAACTTGAGGAAAGCTATTGTAGAAAAAAAGCAAGGACGCCATAGCTAATGGTGTCCTTGCCTTTTGTTCTTGCAATATGATTTTTACAAAATAAAAGATACGGTTTGCTGTAGCATAATATTGTCACTCACGATTAATCACTTCTTGCGCAAGTTCTGCAATAAAAGAAACACCTTCAAAGGTCTTATATGAATACTTTTCAGTATTATTAATAATATTCTTATCAACAGCATAATCGACAATATTGTTAATAAAATGCTCTTCCAATGTTGGATCTTTAAGAGAAAGATAAAGTCCAAATAAACCTTTAATACTCATAATATTAGCAAATATAAAGCATAAATTAGTATATTCATCATTATTATCAATCTTTGAATAAAACTGGATTGGTAAAATATAGCTTAATACTTCCATAAGTGAAATTAAGTCAATTTCTTTATAAGCTTCATCATTAATCATCTCATGTTGCTTAGCCATACATAAATCATAATATAATTCAAATAATTTTTTATCTTTTATATTACAATTTTTTAGTTCCTTTAATGCAAAAATATCAGTGTACTCTATGAAAAATTTAGATAATTCAGGATGCTCTCTAATAATATTTAAATACTCATTTTTTGAAAACAAATAACATTTTGTCCCACCGGGTGAAATATTATTATAGTGAATATTCTCAACGCCTTCATGCGAAAGATCAAGTCGAAGTGAATATACATCCGAATTTTGATAACTATAGTAGACTTGTAAACAAGTTGTGTTATCTGTTTTCACTCGTTTAGAAGGATCAATATCTAAATTATGATATAAAGAATTCAGTTTTAAAGTAATAATATGACCATCCTTCAACAAATGGCTTAAATCGTAGAAAAGTTTTTTTGAAATATCCTTTACTGAATCTGAAAGATAATCACTAACAGAAATAAGCAAAAGGCTGTTGACAAAATAAGCTGTTTTTGAAAACGTTTCAAGCTCATATTTTAACAATGAATATATCAATGGTAAATGTATAGAATTATCAGAATAAAAGTTAGAATCTAAAAACAATCCTAAATGATTCAAATAAGCATTCCATGATACTGGCTTTCCAAATGTATATAATAAATACTCACGGCTAAATTCATCAGACTTCAAATCATAGAACACAGATATATTTACCGACATCATCATAAGTATATTAGAAATATCATCAAACAATCGATAAACTTTCAAAACATCATCAAATTCCGTTGGGATATTCAAAAGTTTTAGATAATTTGATACATGAATATAATTAAGGATATTTTCGAACAACATTATATTGTCAGTGTTATAATCTGAACTATTATAACTATCAACCAATTTTGATTTTTCGATTTTTAATAGCTTAGCCAAATCTTCAAAATCTTCATCACTAACATAGAAATTCCCAAATTCTTTATAAGCAGAAATTTGTTTTAGTATTGTTTTTTCATATTCGTCATATATTGTCACAAATGATCACCAAAATAATAATATAATAAAACCTTATCAACTTCAACTTAATTTGAAATTATTATTTAAGCCTTTTTATATTCTTTTTGTCAATTCACTTTACTAGGGCTGGTTAAAATTCTATGTTTGGTTATAGTAGTTCCTAACCACTTATCTCTGATTTTTTGGTTGGTTTTGACCACTTATTGACCACATATTTTCAGTAAAGCATGGAAATAATGGAATAATCGGGTGGAAATAATGGAGAGAATAGTATTAAATTTGACTTAAAATGGTATATTTTAAGGTTTTCTCTATGGCTACGAACCAGTAGGTCGGGGGTTCGAGTCCCTTCCAGCGTACCAAAATAGCGAAGCAGATATTTATCTGCTTCGCTATTTTTATTGTTTTGGGTTGTAGGGACTCGAACACGAGTGTCCAAATTTTGAGCAAAGCGAAAAAATTTGGGAGAAAGGTCCGGTGGACCTTTCGATACTGAGTGACGGGACCGACAGCGTACCAAAAACAAGGAATGTTCTTTAGAATGTTCCTCGTTTTTATTATGTCAGAAAGTATGCAAGAACACCATATACAAAAACTGACGCACCACCGTACGGCAAATTATTGCCGTTAAAATAAATAATACGGAATAAAAATTCAGTGGTTTCTCAAACAAGTCCTTGTGATTTTGATTTTCTTACCGAAAGCGGAACTTCGTTTTTCTCATATGTTTCCCACACATTTATTCTGTCATCTTCATCAATTTGGCGGATAACTTTTGCCGGCACGCCTGCCACAATGCTGTTTGGCGGAACATCTCTGTTTACTACCGCACCGGCGGCCACAATGCTGTTTTCACCTATGGTTACGCCGCCGCAAATCGTGGCGCTTGAACATATCCAGCAGTTATCCTCAATTACTATCGGTGAAGCATATTCAAGGTCGTGGTTACCGTCGGGATAATCGGCAGGCAAACGCTCCTCGGCAATAAAAGGATGATTAGGTGTTGCAAGCGTTACATTTGCGCCAAGCCAAACATTGTTGCCCAAAGTAATCGGTGCGACATCAAGGAAAGTGCAGTTGTAATTTACAAAGCAACCTTTACCGACATTTATGTTAACACCATATTCGCAGTAAAACGGTGCAAAAACTGCAAACTCTTTACCTTTTGCAGACGGAATAAGTTTTTCAAGCGCACGCTGTTTAGTTTTAAATCTCCACAAAGCAATTTTGTTGAAACGGTCACACCTTGTAAGCCCTAATGCGTGCTGCTTAAAAATATCCTTACTTGCAGAATTATAAAGCTTACCGGCAACCATTCTGTCCCAATCGCTGATATTATTATACATAAATCTTACCTCACATTGACATAATTATCATCTTTATAATTATATCGTGAATATTGCCTAGATTCAATCAATATTTTCAATCTATAACCGTTGACTTTATGTGTATATTCAAAAAATATTTAATTATAACGCTTATAGTAATTATCGTTTCAATCATATAAATCTTTTACACTTGAAATATAAAGTAAAGAAATATATAATTATTTCATAAAGCATAATGAAAGGCTATGAAATAATATGACTTTACAGCAGCTTAAATATTTTGTAACTGTTGCCGAGTGTAAAAATATAACATCGGCGGCAGAAAAACTGTTTATATCCCAGCCAAGCTTGAGTGCGGCGATACACAATTTTGAAAAAGAAATGGGCGTTACCGCATTTGCACGCACAAACAAGGGAATTAAAATTACCCGTGAGGGTGAAGAATTACTTTCATATGCACGCAATTTACTTGAGCAAGCTGATATTATGAAAGACAGATTTTGCAAAGACACAAGCAGAAAACCCAAGCTTAGCGTATCGTGCCAGCATTATTCCTTTGCTGTAAATGCATTTGTAGATGTTGTAAACAAATATGATGCAGACGAATATAATTTCATTTTGCGTGAAACTCAAACAGGCGAAATCATTGATGATGTGGCAAACAACAACAGCGAAATCGGCGTATTGTTTTTATCAAGCCAAAATGAAGAAGTGCTTACAAAACTTTTTAAGAAAAACGATTTAGTATTTGAGGAAATCTTTGAAGCTTCGCCGCACATATTCATCAGCAAAAACCACCCGCTTGCAAGCAAGGATGCGGTTGAACTTGATGAACTCAAGCCATATCCGTATTTAGTGTATGAGCAAGGCGAGCGCAATTCGTTCTATTTCAGCGAGGAGTTTTTAAGTGTGCTTGATATGCCGAAAAACATACAGGTGCGTGACCGTGCAACTCTTTTTAACCTTGCAATAGGGCTAAACGGATTTACCGTAAGCTCCGGTGTTATTGATAAAGAGCTGAACGGTGAAGATATTATTGCAAAGCCTTTAAACATAGATGCAAATATGCGTATCGGGCTTATTAAAAAGAAAAACATTATGCTTTCAAGATATGCGCTTGCATATATTGAAGCGATAAAGAAATGCGTAGCCATAGATTAAAACTATGACAATCCGTATGTTATATGTATTATACAAAACATAAATGATGTGTTAAACTGTACTCAGCAAATAACAAGGAGGCAACTCAAATGAGTACATTAAAAACACCGTTTAAATATGATTTTGTAGGCAGTTTTTTAAGGCCACAGGCATTAAAAGACGCAAAGAGCAAATACAAAAACAACGAAATTTCACAAGAAGAATACGATAAAATCGTAAATGATGAAATCACCAAGCTTGTAGCAAAGCAAAAGGAACTTGGCTACCACGCAATTACCGACGGTGAATTCAGAAGAACATTTTGGCACCTTGATTTTATGTGGGGATTTGGCGGAGTTGAACATAAGGATACCGGAAACGGAGTTCCTTTTAACGCCGAACTTGCAGTGCTTGATGATACATATTTGGTAGGAAAAATCAAAGCAAAGCCACATCCTTTTGTAGAATATTTTAAATTTTTAAAGCAATTTGAAGATGAAAATACGGTTGCAAAATACACAATTCCTGCACCTGCACAAACATACTTGCAATTTATTGTACCTGCAAATATTGAAAGCACACGCAAATATTATCCTACAAATGAAGAGTTGATAGCTGACATTGCAGCAGCATATAAAGATGTAATAAAGCAATTTTATGATGCCGGATGCCGCAATTTGCAGCTTGATGACTGCTCCTGGGGTTCTGTAATCGGCGAAAATGCAAATGCCGATGTATTCGGATTAAGTGCAGATGAATTTAAAGAGCAATTATTGACCGTTAACAACCTTGCGCTTGAAGGTAAGGCAGACGATATGGTAATCACATCACACATTTGCCGCGGAAACTACCATTCCACTTTCTTTTCAAGCGGCGGTTATGCACCGGTTGCGGATTATGTATTTGCACAGGAAAATGTTGATGCACTGTTTCTTGAATATGATGATGAACGCAGCGGCGATTTTGCTCCGCTTGCAAAAGTTTCAAGTGACAAGCAGGTAGTTTTGGGGCTTATCACCACAAAATCGCCGAAACTTGAAAGCAAAGAAGATGTTATTGCAAGAATAAACGAAGCTGCAAAGTACATCCCTATTGAAAGACTTTGCTTAAGCCCGCAATGCGGCTTCGCATCATGCGAAATCGGTAACAAGCTTACTGAAGACGAGCAATGGGCAAAGCTTAAGCTTGTTAAAGAAATTGCAGAAGAGGTTTGGAAATAAATATAAAGTTATAGAAAAACAGCTTGGACATTGAGTCCAAGCTCTTTTTCTACATCATACCGCTGTTTTTGAAATGAAGTTCACGCATACCCTCCACCTCATCACATATAGGTTTCAAATTGCAGGCAGAGCAATCAAAATTTATGCCCTGCATAATATGATTAAGTGTTTTTGTGATTTCGCTGTTTTTTTCTGCAACCGAGGTTAAGAGTGAATAATCAAAATCTTCAGCTGTTACAAACACGGTTTTCACATTTTTTACGCTTTTATTTTCAAGGAATTTCGAATTCAAAAGATTGCCTATTTTTTCGAACGATATTCCCTTTTTTATTGCACTTTTAGAAACTCTTACTATTTCTTTTTGCTCTTCGGATGAAGTGCGTATCATATAGCCAAGCGGAAAATAGTGATATTTAACATATTCAATTTTACGAATAAGATTATATGCCTTTTGTTCATCATCAACATCATCAATTTGAATTATTGACACTCGGCAAAATTTCCTATTGTTTTTAATTTCTTTTAATTCATTGCCGATAACTGCCGTTTCACTGTTTTCTATCGGCTTTGAAGTTACAAGGTTAAAGCCTATTCCGTTAAGCTCAAAGGCTGTATCCCTTTGCAAAACTATGTGGCTTATACCGGTATCCTCCCACTGCTTTGCAGGGCTAAAATAATATGAATTTTTATTATGCTGAGAAAAAGCATCTTCACATTTTGCTATAAGTTCATCAAAAAAGTTCATAACAATTATAAAATGCCGATTTTTTCAAGTGCTTCGGCAGTGCCTTTTACTATATTTGAATCATCAGGAAGCTTTGTGATATTTTTACCCTCAATATCATACACCGCAAGATTTGAATCAACAGGAATGTATGACAACACTTCAATACCGTTTGTATCAATAAGTTTAATTACACTTTCATCAGGAATACGGTTAATGATTGCGCCGATTTCATCATACATCACAAGCTTATCGGCAACATCTTTAATAGTGTTAATAACCTGCGTACCTTTTTTACTTGCGTCAGATACGAGAAGAAGATGAGTAACCTTTTCCATAACTCTGCGGTTAATCTGTTCAATTCCGGCTTCGCCGTCAATTACAACATAATCAAAATCACCGCTGATAAGATTGATTACTTCCTTAAGATATGTATTGATTTTACAGTAGCAACCTGCACTTTCAGGCCTGCCGACTGCGATAAATGCAAAACCGTCTGTTTCAACTATTGCGTCAAAAATTTTATATCTTGCATCGCCCAAAAGTTCAATAGCGGTTTTTGTTTGCCCGTCTTCAACAGTTTCAACAATTTCCTTACGAATATCATCAATAGTAGTTTTAACATCAATGCCGAGAGCGGTTGAAAGGCCGACTGCCGGGTCTGCATCAATTGCAAGAATTTTTTTATCAGGATATTTTTCCACAAGGATTTTAACAATAGTTGCACTGATTGAAGTTTTACCTACTCCGCCTTTGCCTGCAACTGCTATAATTTTAGGTGAATTTGCCATTTTTTATCTCCGATTATTATAATAGATTTGTATGTTAAATAATTAACAAACATAGTATATCAAATTATATTTGACATTTCAATATTTATACAAAAACTTTTACTTGCTCAAAGAAAAAACAAATATTTTTTGTATGTTTCATAAAAGTCACCTTTTAAATTTATGCAAAAAGAGAAAGTTCATAAAAAAAATCGAAAGCGAATAATACTGTAATAAGTATATAATTAAAAATAATACTTGACTTGTTTACTTTTTTAAATAAGAATTCAAGCAAAATAACTATTGCTATTACAATCGGATATACACAAGGGTATAAAAAGACCAAAGGCTTTTCAAAAAAAGCATTATGATATTTTTTTATAAAGCCTATATAACTTTCTCCGTTCCACATATACCACATATTAAATATAAAATACGCAATGCTGAGTAAATACCAAAAGATTTTGCTAAATCCTAATTCTTTATAATATTCAATAAATTCCTTTATTCGTTTTTTCATAAAACCTCGCACCTTAATAATTGATTTTTTGCAAAGTATTTCAAATGTATTATATAAAAGTCAATCGAGTCCGCCGTCTACTACATCAATTCCGTTTGGCTTTTCTTCTTCATTTCCTGCTGTTTCAGCCGTTGCCGGAATTATATCATATTCTGCATTGCTGTAACTCATAATGATTTCATTATTATTTTTGCAAAGCAAGAATTTTTTTCCAATTTTCCAATCATCATCGTCAACAATACCGTCTTTGTTAATATCAAAATATTTATTATCTATTGTTGACTCATAACCGTTAATATGTTTTTTTAACACAGCAAAATCTTTAGCGTTAATATAACCGTCCTTGTTAAAATCACAACATATCATAGTGATAGGTGTAGAAATGACTACTGATGAATCACAAATTTTAACTTTAAGGTGCAAATTATATCCGTATTTGTAATCAAGTGCGAAATCATAATTGCCGTTTTTAAGCGAATATACTACAAAATATCCATATTTATCACTTTTCGATATATTGCCGGCTTCATTTGAAATATTGACTTCTTCAACAGGATAATAATGCCCATATATATTATTTGGACTTTCCATTGCAACAATATTACCGCACAAGAAACTACCAGATTTGAAATTGATGCCTTTTTTGTTGGCAAACGCTTCGGCAAAGCTGCCCGTGTTTGCGCAAATTGTAACTTTGGACGAATTTGCAAATGCATCATCAAAAATATCTGCAATGCTGTCAGGTATATATATTGCCTGAAGTGCTGGACAGTTCATAAATGCACCACTCGAAATGGTTGTACCGCCTTGTAAAATAACTGCTTCCAATTTTGAACAATTATAGAATTCGCCTTCATTGATATTTCTTACCGGAAGAGTAACGGTTCTAATATTGTTACTTGCAAAGTCAATATTATCAATTTTTGTACAACCCGACAAATCAATATTACCATCAAGCTTTAGGCAATTAAAATTACAATCGTAAAGTCTGTATTTTTCTGATACTGAGTCATAAATCCAATCTGTTTCTGCCCATTCACCCGGTTTTTTTAAGTTCCAATTAAGAATGCTCATATTATTTTTTTGATTTGCAAAATCGCAAAGAATCTGATAGTCGTTTTCATTAAAAACAGATATTTCTTTGTTTATAATTTGATGACGATATTTTAATGAATAATTACTTTTCTTTTTTATATTTGATATTATTTTCTCAGAAAATATATTTATATCAATGTGATTGTTTTCACATTCGAGAACGAATAAATTAGAATCACTTGATGTAATATTATTTGGGAGTGTCAAATTTTCAATTTGCGAATTTGAACAATATAATTCTTGAAGTTTATTGCAATTATTCAAATTCAATTTAGAAATAGCAGTGTCTTCACAATTTATTATTCTTAATTCGTCAAAATCTGACAGTTCAAGTGTCCCGCTTACCCCAAGTCCATTCATGTTAATCATAACAGCTCTGTATTTTTCTCCGTCAAAATAAAACATCACATTATTTTGAATTTTTTCAAGTGATAATTTTTCATTATCATCGAGCCAATCGAGGGCTTTATTATTGGTGCCGTATTTTGCAAAATTTTCAAGTGCTTGTATTTCTGAAGCATCTGTTACTGCATTACTCGGTAATTTTTGCTGGAAATAATTAACATATGCCATATTATTATTTTTATAATCAAATAGATAATTATATAGTGTACTTCCTGTATGAACATCTAAATAATTATAAATACAATTAACATAAGTCAATTTGGTGTTATTTTCGAGATTTAAAGAAATTAAATTATTAAATGAGCCGGATAAGCTTTTTAATTCAGTCAATGCCGACAAATCGAGTAAACTCAAATCACATCCATCACAGTATAATGTTTTTAAATTATTGCAATCAGTCAGCACAAGTCCATTTTTTGATAAATCATTATAACTACAGTTAAGCGAGTTTAGTTCTATACATCCTGATAAGTCAATTTTAGTAAAAGTGTTAGCATATAAATCAAGATTTTCGAGTTCAGAAAAATCAGAAAAATCAGCAACGCCCTCTAACCATTTATATGAAAAATCAATACCGACAACATGTCCCGTACTATTCCAAGTTATACCCGACCATTCAGATGGATTGTTTAAATTCCAATCAAGTATTTCATTGTTATTATTTTGATTTGCGATTTCTTTTAGTTTTAGGACTTCATTTAAATTTGGCGCTACTGCATTATCATTTTGAACAGCAAAATCAGAATTTTCTTTAGAATTATTTAATGTATTTATCGCCTGCGAATATGTAAAAAGTTTAAACTCACTGTCACCAAATGCATTTGAATTATTGTCACCATTGATAAATTTGTTATATGTATCATAATGATGCGATGTAGATATTGACCCTATATTTGATATAGCAAAACATAATAACGGTTTTAAGCGAGGTACCTCTATAATATCTTTTATTGCTTTTACTCCATAAAGTTTTGAATAAGAATTTGTCATAAAATATGTTGCATTATATAAGAAATCATAAAGGCTTATATTTTCAAATAAAATTTGTTTTGGTGAATATCCTGAAATAGTTTTAAATTGTTTATTATAATATTCCTCTATTGAATTCCATTGTGAAAATGCATTATTTAATTCAGTTTTTATATTTTTGTTTAAAGGTCCTGAAAGATAAAGCGAAAAATTAGCAATTTCTTTATTAAAACTCCAGTCATCTAATGATGTTATATCCATAGTAAAACAAGTTCCGTATTTCCAATAATTCCAGCCATCTGTTGGTGTTGTCAATGGAACAGACGGAACAATATCAGTAGTAAACCAATAATTATAAATATTACTATAAGACTCGATTTTGTCAATTGTATTGTTTTTTGTTATTCTCACATTATTGGGACAGGCAAAAGTATATGCTGTTACGGTGTCAAATTTAGGAATTCTTAATGTTTCAGTAATGTTTTTTTCGTTACTTTCTGTTGTATCTGTTGCTTCTTTTGCGTATAAATTTGCAACTGCAGCTCCTCTGCTGTGACCGGTAATTATTAAATTTACTTTTTTATAATTCTTACAGTAAGTATTATAATATTCACAAATTGCATCTTTTATTGACTCTTTGGCTTTGTTAAAATTATTATGTACAGTAGAACTTGAATCATAATTTTTACCGGTTATTTGAACATTTCCTTGCCATTCATCCCACAATGTTCCCCGAATAACCACAAATAAATCTGTAGATTCTTTGTCAATATTTCTCTGAAGCAATGCAAATGATACATTATCAGGATTATGGTCTTTTGTATTAAATAGTTGAACTTTATCAATTCCATTTAAAAAGTTTTTGTCTATAAGGCTTAAGAATTTCATATTTGGGAAAGCTTCTTTTTCAGTACCATAAATTTCTTTTGATAGCATCATACATAATTTCATATCATCACTATTATATGATAAATATTTATTATAACTATTATCAATGCTTCCTGTAAGTACAAAATCATCGGCAGATGGAACAAGCATACCTCCACCACCATAACCGACAGCTTTTCCTTCGCGCGGATAAACAGTTATTGAAAAAGTTGTATCAAAACTTATTACGAGCCATTTATATTTAAAACTGAAATTGCAAACATAATAATTTTGATAAAATGTAACTGTACCTGATACATCTTTATCAATATTTATTGAAAGAGATGTAGCATCAATTGTTATATGTCCTGTAAAAGTTGATGTATTTCTGTTCAAACTATATACATCAAATTGCATTGGCGACTCCGAATCGTAATTTCCGGAGTAAGAAGTTGATACATTGTATAATGTTGCAGAAAATGATTTGTATGGAAAGCAACAAATTGAAGATATGACAACACTCATTGTCATAATTATTGAAATTAAACGAGTATAAATTTTTGTTTTCATTATATATTTCCTCAATTATAATTTTTAATAGAATAATAATGTGTACCCCATCCTTCAATTGCTTTGTTTGTATTCTTAAACAATTTTGGATATGGAGAATTAGAAATATGTATATAATCAGATATTTTTATTTTGTCTTTAATTTTTGCTTTTAATTGTTTTGTGTATTCTAATTCATTAGAATGATCATAATTGTTATAATAAAATATTGTTTGATAATAATTATATTTGCCGTAAGAGTAATTATCTAAAAATTCTTTCGTATCACTTTTAGTCAGTACATAATTATTGCTTTTATCACAATTAGCAATATAATTGAAGTAATTATCAATTATCAATTCAATTCCAACAATATTTTCATCAATATTTTTTTGCAACCATTCGGTACACCAATTTTCAATATCTTCAAGCTGATAATCGTCATAAAATTTGCCGTCATTACGATTCACAAAAAACTTTCTGCCATTGTACTCAAATTCAAAAGCAAAATCTTTCCATGCCAAAAACTGAAAAAGCTCATCTCTTGATGAATCCCAATATGTTCCGGCATGCCTTGAATCAATAAGTTTAAAATCTGTAATTTTCGCATCGTATTTTTTACACAAATATGCAACAGCTTTTGCTTTTACATATGGGTAGCATATTTTATCTGCTGCCTTGCTTAATGGAAACGATACAACGATAAGGCAAATAAGGACGGAAATTATTTTTATTCCTATATCCCTTTTGCCGGAATTTTTATCTGTTATCATAAAACCTCACACCTTAATAATTGATTTTTCGCAAAGTATTTCAAATATATTATATAAAATTCCAACCTATATGTAAACATCAAAAAAGCACGGTGCAGATAAATCTACACCGTGCTTCATATTATTTCAAAAGAGATAATTATTTATCAAGATTTGATTTCACTTCATTGAGAACATCTGAAAGCTCTTTAGGAAGCTTATCGCCGAACTTAGCATAAAGTTCGTCAACACCCTTAAGTTCTTCTTTCCAAGCATCCTTATCAACATCAAGAATCTTTTCAAGGTCTGCTTCTGTCATATCAAGGCCTTCAAGGTTAATATCCTTAGCATATGGAAGATAACCGATAGCTGTTTCCTGAGCGTCAACCTTGCCTTCGCAACGGTCAATAATCCAATCAAGAACTCTGAGGTTATCACCAAAACCAGGCCATAAGAAGTTACCTTCGTCATCTTTACGGAACCAGTTAACATTGAAAATCTTAGGTGCTTTATCTTCATCAAGAGATTCACCGATTTCAATCCAGTGCTTCCAATAATCGCCCATATTGTAGCCGCAGAATGGGAGCATTGCCATAGGGTCACGACGAACAACGCCAACTTGACCTGTTGCAGCAGCAGTTGTTTCAGAACCCATAATTGAACCTACGAATACACCGTGATTCCAGCTCTTTGACTGATATACAAGCGGAGTAAGCTTTGCACGACGACCGCCGAATACGAATGCTGAAATAGGAACACCGTTTGGATTTTCAAATTCAGATGAAATGCAAGGGCAGTTAACAGCAGGAGCTGTAAATCTTGAGTTTGGATGTGCGCCCTTTTCTTCGCTTGTCTGACCGTTCCAAGGGTTACCCTTCCAGTCAATTGCGTTTGCAGGTGGGTTCTTATCAAGACCTTCCCACCATACAGTGTTGTTATCAAGGTTAAGAGCTACATTTGTAAAGATTGTACCCTTCTTTGTTGAAGCAAGAGCGTTAGGGTTAGACTTTTCGTTAGTACCAGGTGCTACACCGAAGAAACCGTTTTCAGGGTTGATAGCATAAAGGCGTCCGTCAGGACCTTTCTTAATCCAAGAAATATCGTCACCTACGCACCATACTTTGTAACCTTTTCTCTGATATCCTTCAGGTGGGATAAGCATAGCAAGGTTTGTCTTACCGCAAGCTGATGGGAATGCGGCGCAGATATACTTAATATCGCCGTTTGGCTTCTGAAGGCCGAGGATAAGCATATGTTCTGCCTGCCAGCCTTCGTTCTTACCAAGGTATGAAGCTATACGAAGAGCAAAGCACTTCTTACCGAGAAGTACATTTCCGCCGTAAGCTGAGTTAACAGAAATAATAGTGTTATCTTCAGGGAACTGGCAAATCCATCTCTTTTCAGGATCAACATCACATTTGCAGTGCATACCGCGTACCCAGTCATTTGAATCTCCAAGAGCGTCAAGAACTTTCTTGCCTACTCTTGTCATAATGTTCATATTAAGAACAACATAGATTGAGTCTGTGATTTCGATACCGATTTTTGACATAGGTGAACCAACAGGACCCATTGAATAAGGGATGATATACATTGTTCTGCCTTCATATGAGCCGGCAGCAATGTCATAAAGCATCTTGTAGCACTTATCAGGAGCCATCCAGTGGTTAGTAGGACCTGCGTCCTCTTCCTTTGTTGTGCAGATAAGAGTTCTATCTTCAACACGAGCAACATCGTTTTCTGCTGTTCTGTGAAGGTAGCAATCAGGAAGAAGCTCATCATTAAGCTTTACCATTTCGCCTGTTTCAACAGCTACTTTTTTAAGAGCGTCGATTTGTTCCTTTGAACCGTCAATCCATAAAATGTTTGATGGCTTAAGGAGTTCTACTTTTTCGTCAAGCCAAGTAAGAAGTGACTTGTTAGAAGTAAGATTTGATTCCATATCTTTATTCTCCTTTGAAATTATTTACAAACAAATTGAACCAAAGTGAAAAACAATTATAGTCTTCCAATTTCATTCTTACTCATTATATCAAAGTTTGGTGAAAATTCAATAGAAGTCGGCAAAATTCATTAAAATGTAACAATAACACATAATATTATTAAATTCTTTTGTGATTTTTTTATCAGTTTCGTTTTTCGTAGGGTTTATCAATCGCCATTGTGGCATACGCGTTTAAACTTTCATCTGCCGTAACACCGCTTATAAATTCATAATATCCCTGCGACGCAATCATTGCCGCATTGTCACCGCAATATTTAAGTTCAGGTAAATAAAGCTGCCAATTATGCTTTTTACATAATTTTTCTGCTTCTCGTCTTAATTTAGAATTTGCAGAAACACCTCCGGCTATTACAATTTTTTTAAAATTTTTATCAACACCGGCTTTTTCAAGGTTTTGAATAAGGCAATCCACAACACTTTTTTGGAAAGAAGCCGCCAAATCTGCCACATTTATCTCTTCGCCCTTTTGTTTAGCGTTATGCACGGTATTTATAACACTTGTTTTAAGCCCGGAAAACGAAAAATCATATTTACTGCCTGTAACTTTAGGGTGTGGAAATTTAAATGCGTTTTCATCACCCTGCCTGCTGATTTTATCAATACTGATTCCGCCCGGATAAGCAAGCCCCATTGTGCGCCCTGCTTTATCAAGTGCTTCACCTGCGGCATCATCACGGGTTTTGCCGATAATCTCAAAATCCGTATAATCATTTACCGCAACTATGTGTGAATGCCCGCCGCTTACAACAAGGCATAAAAACGGTGGCTTGACATCACTTGAAATATAATTAGATGCAATATGTCCCCTTAAATGATGAACCGGAACAAGCTCAGTACCGCTTGCAAAAGCCAACCCTTTTGCAAAGTTGACACCCACAAGCAATGCGCCTATCAATCCCGGCGCATATGTTACCGCAACAGCGTCAATATCATCCATAGTGCAGTTTGCTTTTTCAAGTGCTTCCCTAACCACACCGCTGATTGATTCCGCGTGCCGCCTTGATGCAATTTCCGGCACAACACCGCCGTAAAGCTTATGCTCTTCAAGCGAAGTTGCAACTATATTTGATAAAACTTTTCGTCCATCTTCAACAACAGCACAAGCTGTTTCATCACAAGACGACTCAATTCCTAAAATTTTCATATTCTTTATCCTTAAATAAAATTATATAGTCATAAACAGGCAAACAATGTTCGCCCCTACGAAATATCTACTTTTTCAAATTCTTTTCATTTTTTATGTTTTCTATATGTTGCTTTTTCACTTCTTCGCCCACTTGAGTAAGAGGGTACAATTTTTCATAAATTTCAGAAATGGCTTTTTCACTTAATTGCCCTGAATATTTTGAATTTTTGGCAAGCACTTTTGTTATATCATTTCTTTTAACTACAACCGAATTGTCGCTTACCAATTCAATCTTTTTAAGTTCACATCTTTGCGAGAAAGCAATAACCGAATAAATGGGATATTCTTCTTTCAAATATTCGTTTAAACACCTGATATGTAATTTGTTTTGCATAATCGGGTTTAAAAATTTTTCTTTCTTTGCAGGTCTTCCTTTTCCCTGTGGCAATGATTGAGTCCACATTTTATATTTTTCATTACCGAAAATCCAACCGCTGTAATTTTTGCTTTCAAAAACATAAATACCCTGTGAACAAATCATAAGGACATCAATTTCCGTAGTTTCACCCTCGCCTTTCGGCAAATAAACATTAAAAAGAAATTTTGCGCCCTTGTTTTCGTAAGATTTAAGCAACTTGAATATGCAATATTCGCCATAAGTTCCAACATCCGTTCTCATTGCAAGAAACGGTTTCTTTGTAACTTTATAATATGTTGAATTCATATAACCAACATATTTTATAACACAAACAACTGCAATAACCAACAGCGCTAAAAATAAAAGTATCATATTTTCACCTCATTCATATATTGCAGGCAAAAATCATTCGCCGGGGTTGATGTTTTTCGTCATAATTACCGCATCTTCATCCGGTGCGGTATAAAAGCGAGGGCGAATGCCTACATTTTCAAAGCCCATTTTTTGATACAAATTTATTGCCGGGGCATTGCTTTTTCTGACTTCCAAAGTAATGAAATTCATTTCATTTTCAAGTTCTTTTAAAATAAGCTTTTGTGCAATGCCTTGCCTGCGGTATTCGGGCAAAACAGCAACATTGGTCACATACCCTTCACCGCAAAATATTTGAAGCCCCATATATCCGACCGCCGTTTCACCGTCAAGTGCAACAACGAAATAGGAGGTATCAAGCCCAAGCTGATTTTCAAGGTCTGCCTTGCTCCACGGGTGTAAAAAGCAGGCACATTCGATTTTATATACATCATCAAGATGTTCTTTACTGAATTTTTCTATACTAATCATATTTAAACTTAATGCGCGTCAAACCAGGTGTTGCCGATTTTTCCGTCTGCACGAAGAAGAACTTTCATTTTGCAGGCATTTTCCATTTCTTCCGTCACGATTTCAAGTGCTTTTTGCGCTTCATCTTCAGGCGCTTCTACTATAAGTTCATCGTGCACTTGAAGAATTAAGCGTGATTTCATATTTTCCTTTGCAAGCCTGTCATCAACCTTAACCATAGCAATTTTGATAATATCTGCGGCAGTACCTTGAATAGGCATATTCCTTGCCACACGCTCGCCGAATGCGCGCATCATATGATTAGATGACGCAAGTTCAGGCAAATATCTTTTTCTGTGAAACAGGGTTTCGCTGTATCCCTTATCTTTAGCAAGGTCAATCATTTTTTGCATATAGTCATTAACACCGCTGTAATGTGCAAGGTAATTATCTATATATTGCTTGGCTTCTTTATTTGATACACCGATATCCTTGGCAAGAGAAAATGCGCCGATACCGTAAACAATACCGAAATTAACAGCCTTTGCCCTGCTGCGCATTTGCGGTGTAACCATATCAACAGGCAAGTTAAATACCTGCGACGCTGTGATAGTGTGAATATCATCACCGCTGTTAAATGCGTTTATCATATTTTCATCACCCGAAAGGTCAGAAAGAACACGAAGTTCAATTTGGCTGTAATCGGCATCAACAAGCTTTTTGCCGCTGCCGGCAATGAAAAACTTGCGCATTTGACTGCCGAGTTCCGTTCTTATCGGGATATTTTGCAAATTAGGTTCAAGTGATGAAATTCTGCCCGTTCTGGTTTCAACTTGATTAAAGCGGGTATGAATTCTTCCGTCGTCACCGATAACTTTCAAAAGTCCGTCACAATATGTTGACTTAAGCTTTGAAAGAGAGCGAAATTCAAGAATTTGGCTGATTGCAGGATGTTCGTTAACCAAGCTTTCAAGCACTTCGGCGTTAGTTGAATAACCTGTTTTCGTCTTTTTTTTGCACGGTAATTTAAGCTCTTCAAAAAGAGCGACACCGAGCTGTTTAGGTGAGTTGATATTAAATTCATATCCCACACTTTGATAAATCGACTCGGTTAAATCCTTAATTCTTTCACCAAGCATTTTGCCGAAAGCTTCAATTCCGTCTTTATCAACTTCAAAGCCGACATATTCCATTTTTGCAAGCACACGGGAAAGCGGAAGTTCAATTTCTTCAAGAAGATTTCTTTCACATGCTTCGTCAATAAGCTTATCCGTCTTTTCAAAAAGAGGTTTAATTACAGATGAAAGCTCAACTATTTCATCCCTGTTGCCGAGTGAATTCAAATATTCGGGAATTTTCACGCCGTATTCAAGGCAAAGATGTGAAATATCATAATTGCTGTCACTCGGCCTTAAAAGATAAGCGCTGAGCATTAAATCGCCCTTTACACTTTTAAGTTCAACATTATATTTGCAGGCAAGGCGGTGCAGTTCTTTAGTATTATAAGTAAATTTATTTGCACTTTCATCTTCAAAAAAGGTGCGTACAAAATATGAATACTCCGGTGTTTCGCAAGGCATTACGATAATTTCATCATCAAATGCGAAATATAAATCCGTAACGCCGCCGTCTACTATATTAGGATAAAAGAACACATCGCTGTTTTTAGTTTTATCGAGCAAATAATCAGCGTCAACACAAGTTAAGCGGTTAAGCTTTCGCTCCTTTTGCTCCTCAACTTCAATTTCACCGGCTTTATTAGGGTCAAGATTAAACTTTGGAATAAGCGAAAAAAGTTCAAGCCTTACAAATTGCGATACCGCCTTTTGCTCATCCTTATCTTTAATTACATATGAATTTATATCGGTATCAATCGGTGCTTCGGTGCTGATTGTGCCGAGTTTCAGCGAAAGATACGCTTTTTCTTTATCATTTTTAAGTTTGGCTTTAACACCCGGCTTTATATCAAGTTCATCAAGATTGTCATAAATATAATCAAGATTATGAAAACGGAAAATCAGGTCAAGCGCGGTTTTTGCACCTACACCTGCAACACCCGGAATATTATCGGATGTATCCCCCTGAAGTGCCTTTACCTGAATAAGCTCCTGCGGTGTAACACCGTATTCTTCATCAATCGCTTTTTCATCATAAATATCTGTTACCGCCTGCCCCATTTTAGTTCTTGCAAGCAAAACCTTAACACCGCCGTGCGCAAGCTGAAGCGAGTCGCGGTCACCCGTTGCGATAAAACACTCGTCACCGTTATTTCTGCAAGCGAAAGCAAGCGTACCTAAAATATCGTCCGCTTCCCAGCCCTCTTTTTCAATCGTTTTGATACCGAGAGAATTGAGTATTTCTTTTAACACCGGCATTTGAGAGCGAAGTTCATCAGGCATACCCTTTCTGCCGGCTTTATATTCATCATACATTTTATGCCTGAAAGTAGGTGCATGCACATCAAATGCAACTGCCACCGCGTCAGGTGTGCAAACATCTTCAAGCTTTAAAAGAATATTTAAAAAACCGTAAATTGCATTGGTATATTCTCCGCTTTTGGTTGTTAATAATTTTATTCCGTAAAAAGCACGGTTTACAATGCTGTTTCCGTCTAAAACAAGAAGCTTCATAAGTTCAATTCCTTTATTTAAAATCGTAATATTATATCATATATTTAATTGATTTACAATTGATATTGTGATATATTAGTTGCAAGTAATACAAATAAGGTAATAAATATGAAAATAAAAGATGTTGAATTTGAAAACAATGTATTTTTAGCACCGATGGCAGGCATTGCCGACAGAGCTTTTCGTGAACTTTGCATAAATTACGGTGCAGGCTACACGGTAAGTGAAATGGTATCATCAAAAGGGCTTACCATGGGGGATAAAAAGAGCGGTGAGCTTTTAACCCTGGGCGAAATTGAAAACCCCGCAGGTGTGCAGATTTTCGGTGACAACCCTGAAATAATGGCACAGGCGGCAAAAATGTGCATAAAATATCACCCAAATATTATTGACATAAATATGGGTTGCCCGGCGCCCAAAATCGCTATGAACGGCGGCGGTGCAAGCCTTATGAAAAATCCGCTTTTGGCAGGTGAGATAATAAAAGCAGTCAGCAAGGCTGTTGATATTCCCGTAACGGTAAAAATACGAAAAGGCTGGGATGATGAAAACATAACCGCAGTTGAACTAGCAAAAATTGCAGAAAAAAACGGTGCGGCCGCCATAACCGTACACGGAAGAACCAGAATGCAAATGTATTCAGGCAAGGTTGATTATAATATTATTTCAAAGGTTAAAAAAGCGGTTGATATTCCCGTAATAGCAAACGGTGACATTGTTGATGAGCAAAGCGCCGCAATTATGTTTGAAAAAACAAATTGTGACGCCATAATGATTGGCAGGGGTGCGCTCGGCAACCCGTGGATATTCAGAAGAATTAACGCATACCTTAATGAATGCAGGGTTTTGCCGGATGTAAGCATAAACGAAAAAATGGTTGTTATGCTCAAACACATTCAAAAAATTATTGAATACAAAGGCGAATACACCGCTATGAGAGAAGCACGCCACCACGCAGCATATTACACAAAAGGTATTCGCGGCGGTGCTGCATTAAGAAAAGAAATCAGCACATTCGAGCATTTTGAACAGCTTGAAGAGCTTGCCTATAAAATTGCAAAGGAAAATGAATAATGATTTTTAAAAATTGTACTTTTTTTAATGAAAATTTTGAAAAAGAATTCGGCGACATTGAAGTTGAAAACGGAATCATCAAACAAATAGGCATAATTGACGGTGACGGAAAAGATATGGCAGGCACAATTTTAATTCCCGGTTTTGTGGATGTACATATTCACGGATGTGCCGGCGGTGACGCGTCGGACGCTGACAAAGCAGGCCTTGAAAAAATGGCAAATGAACTTGCAAAGCACGGTGTAACATCATTTTGCCCGACTTCAATGACCTTGCCGCAAAAAAGGCTTGAAAAAATTGTTGAAACCATAAGTGAATATAAAAGCGAAAATCACAAGGGTTCAAAAATTGCAGGCATAAACCTTGAAGGCCCATATATTGCAATGGGCAAAAAAGGCGCGCAAAACGGTGATTATGTACGCGCAGGCTCAACAGAAGAATTTGATGCCCTTTGGGAAAAAAGCAATTCTCTTATTAAGCTGATTACAATTGCACCGGAAGCTTTTGAAAGCGGTGAATTTATTAACCACGCAAAAAAATACACCGGCGTTTCAATCGGCCATTCGCAGGCAAATGCAGACGAATGCAAAGCGGCAATAAACTGCGGAATTAACCACGCAACCCACCTTTTCAATGCGATGACACCGATGAATCACAGGCAGGCAGGTATTGTAGGCACAGTGCTTGATGATGACAGGGTGATGTGTGAGCTTATTTGTGACGGAGGTCACATTTGCCCTACGGTTTTAAGAAATGCTTTCAAAATTTTGGGTGAGGACAGAGGCATTGCCATAAGCGATTCAATGCGTGGCGCAGGCCTCGGCGAAGGTGAATTTGAACTTGGCGGGCAAGCTGTTTTCGTAAAACCAAACGGTAAATATGCGGTACTTGAAGACGGAACGATAGCGGCTTCAATATCAAATCTCCACACAGAATTTAAAAATCTTATTGAATTCGGCATTGATTTTAAAACAGCACTTAAAGCTTGCACAATTAACCCGGCAAAATCAATAAATGAAGATAAAAACATCGGTTCAATTGCCGCAGGCAAGTGTGCAGATTTAGTATTTCTTGATGAGAAATTAGATATAAAAGAGGTATATATAAATGGATTACTCGCTTAACATTGCACTTATTGAACCTGAAATACCGCAAAATACAGGCAATATTGCAAGAACCTGCGCGGCCACAGGCGCGAAGCTTCATCTTGTAGGGCCTATGGGCTTCACCATTACGGACAAGCAGGTTAAAAGAGCAGGGCTTGATTATTGGGACAAGCTTGATATTACATATTATGACAGCACAGAAGAATTTTTTGAAAAAAACAAGGGTGCTGATTTTTACTATTTTTCCACAAAAGCGGAGCAGGCACATTCGGATATGACATATAAAAACGGTGCATTCCTTGTTTTCGGCAAGGAAACAAAAGGCTTGCCGGAAGAACTGCTAAAAGCAAATCACGACTCTTGCGTAAGACTTCCTATGCGCGGAATAATCAGAAGTCTTAACCTTTCAAATGCAGTTGCAATCGGCACTTATGAGGTATTAAGGCAGTGGGGTTACCCGGCTTTAAGCCAAAAGGGCAAGCTTACAAAATACGACTGGTAATATTGAAATCATATATCCTAATATGATAAAATAAAGCAAATTACTATAAAGGAGTTTTCAAATGAGTGACGAAAAGAAATCAAAAGGCGGAGTATGGCAATTTATTAAATTTGCACTTTTTTCGGCTTCGGCAGGTATTATTCAAATATTAAGCTTTACCCTTATGAGCGAAGTTATAATCAAGCTTCCTTTTTTGCAAAATTTAATGGAAACTAACCGAACTTTCGCAAAAATTATGTCAAACGAATACGGGCCGATGTACCTTATTGCACTTCTTCTTTCGGTAATTTGGAATTTCACCTTTAACCGCAAATTCACTTTCAAGTCAGCGGCAAATGTACCTATCGCAATGCTCAAGGTACTTGCATTTTACTGTGTATTTACCCCTGTTTCTACACTTTTAGGTAACTATTTCACAGCAAAATATGCCGATGTAACAGCTATTAACTACATAGTTTTAGCTTGCACAATGGCATGCAATATGACCACAGAATTTCTTTATGATAAATTCGTTGTATTTAAAGGCAGTGAAAACACAGCAGTAAAAGAAAAATAAACAAAGCCACGAGGTAAGTAAGCCTCGTGACTTTGTTTTATCATTTACTTTCTATTTCTATTTTTCCGTTTTCTTTTTCAAATTCAGCAACTCGCTTTTTTAAATATTGCTCAATTTCTTTATTTGCAGAACGGCCTTCACTTTCTGCAATATACCTGAATTTCTTAAATAAGTGTCTGTCAACTCTTAATGTATATCTAACAATTTTATCTTCCATAATCAAACCTCTTGACATTATTATGACTTAATTATAGTGAAAATATTGTGCCAAAACAAAAATGGTGTTATAATAACATCATTATGGTGAATTCTTTTTGAGGTGATATAATGGTTTTGGCGCTTATAAGTAACAATGATATACTGCTGAAAAACATGGATTATTACATTTCTCAAAATGTTAGTCATGTTATTTGCGGTAACGAAAGTTTGATTGATAAAGAAGTGATTTCATATGTTGAAAAATATAAAATACCACACACAATAATTGAACTTGAAAAAAATGTTGAAACAGAACAAGCGTATAAAATTAGAAATGATTTAGTATCTGATTACGCTGATGAATTCACTTTGTTTTGGAATGGAAAAGATGAAAGCTTAATGCAGCTTGCAGATATGTGCAGACACAAAGGAAAGCGTGTTTTTATGGTACAAGTTATAAATCACAAATAAACAAAGCCACGAATTTTACTTCACAAGTAAAATTCGTGGCTTTTATCATTAGCAAAAGTATAATAATTACTTTTTCATTTCTGCTCTTGCTTCTTTAATTCTTTCAACAAAGAGCTTACCGGTTTCGGTGATTAAATCATAATCACCTGTTTTTGCACCCTTGATAAGTGAAGAACCTGCGCCTACTGCAACTGCACCGGCTTTAATCCAGTCCTTAACATTATCAACATCAACACCGCCTGACGGCATCATAACAGCATTAGGAATAGGGCCGTGAATATCTTTAATGAAAGAAGGCGTTGCAATATCACCAGGGAATACTTTAAGCACATCTGCACCGCATTCCATAGCGTGAACAGCTTCGGTAGGGGTGTAAATACCCGGCATTGACGCAACACCGTAACGGTTACAGGTTTTTACTGTTTCAGGGTCAAAATAAGGTGAAACAATATATTCTGCACCGGCTAAAATAGCGATACGGGCAGTGGCGGCATCCATAACTGTGCCAGCGCCGATAATGATTTCACCGCTTGAATATTTAGCTCTCATAGCTTCAATAAGCTTGTCTGCGTGAGGAACGGTAAATGTAAGCTCGATAGCAGCAACACCGCCTGCAATACAAGCGTCTGTAATTTTTTCAGCCTGCTCGATTGAAGTAGCACGAACTACTGCAACAATGCCGACCTCTTGAATTTTCGCAAGTGTTTCAATTTTATTTGACATAATTATATCTCCTATGATTTTTATTCATTACAATTTGGTAATATGCAATAACGGTGTACTATCTCTGAACTCTTGCGGAGCCACCGTTTACCTTAGCCTCAACCTCTTTAAGAGAAGCCATTGAGGTATCGCCCGGGGTAGTCATAGCAAGTGCACCGTGAACAACACCGTAATTAACTGCTTTTTGCGGGTCTTCATAAGTCACAAGACCGTAAATAAGACCTGACGCGAAAGAGTCACCGCCGCCGACACGGTCCATAATTTCAAGTTCAGGATACTGAATTGAATTATAAATCTTTCCGTCAGCCCAGCAAATAGCTTTCCATTCATTAACGGTAGCGGTTTTAACTGTACGAAGAGTTGTAGCAATTACCTTAAAGTTAGGATAAGCCTTTGTTACAGTATCAATCATCTTGTAATAGCCGTCCATATTAAGCTCTTTAAGTTCAGCGTCATTACCCTCAACTTCAAATCCGAGTGAAGCTGTAAAGTCCTCTTCATTACCAATCATAACATCAACATACTTGGCAATTTCCTTATTAACTTCCTGCGCTTTTGCCTGACCGCCGATACCTTTCCAAAGTGATGGGCGATAGTTAAGGTCATAAGATACGATTGTGCCATACTGTTTAGCTTTTTTAACTGCTTCAATTACAGTATTTGCACTGTCTTCTGAAAGAGCAGCATAAATACCGCCTGTATGAAGCCAGCGAACACCGAGTGTGCCGAAAATATAATCCCAATCAATATCACCCGGTTTAATTTGAGAAGCGGCAGTATTGCCCCTGTCAGAAGCGCCGACAGCACCGCGAATACCGAAGCCACGCTCTGTAAAGTTGATACCGTTTCTTACATTTCTGCCGATTCCGTCATACGGTACCCATTTAATAAGGGAAGTATCAACACCGCCCTGAAGAATAAGATCTTCCATAAGGTAGCCGATTTCGTTTTCAGCAAAAGAAGTAACAACAGATGTTTTTAAACCAAAGCAACGGCGAAGTCCCCTTGCTACATTGTATTCACCGCCGCCTTCCCAAGCACGAAAAGAACGGGCAGTTTTAATTCTGCCTTCGCCCGGGTCAAGACGAAGCATAATTTCACCAAGTGAAATTTCATCAAAAGTACATTCTTCTTTAGGTCTTAAATTAAGATTCATAATAAGTCCTCCATATATATGATATTATTCAAAATTAAAATAATTTATTGCGTTGTTATATGAAATACCCTCAACAATTTCTTTTAGTATATCCTCATCATAAGCATACATACCGTTTTCAACCCAAGAGCCGATGAGGTTACACATAATTCTTCTGAAATATTCGTGCCTGCCATATGATGTGAATGAGCGGCTGTCAGTTTCCATACCCACAAATTTGCCGAGTACGCCGAGATTTGCAAGCGATTTCATCTGTGCAGTCATTCCGTCCATAGTATCTAAAAACCACCAAGCAGGGCCGAACTGAACTTTTGACTGTGCGTCACTTGATTGGAAGTTACCGAGCATTGTAGCAAGAACGGTATTATCCTTATCATTAAGATTAAACAAAATTGTTTTCGGCAATTTATCATTAACATTAAGTGAATCAAGAAGCCTTGAAAGAGGCTTTGCGATATTATCATCCCCTACCGAATCAAAGCCTGTATCTGCACCGAGCTTGTTAAACATAAGTGTGTTATTATTACGCATAGCACCGATATGAACTTCCATAGTCCAGCCAAGCTCGTGATACTTTTCGCCGAGTGCGATTACAATAGGTGTTTTATATACATTACATTCATAATCTGTAAGCTTTTCACCATTCATAGCTTTGTTAAACACAGCGTTTACTTCATCCTTATCAGCCACTGCGTATGGCGGGCAGCCAAAAGCTTGGTCAGAAACACGGCAGCCTACCGAATGAAAATATTCAACTCTGTTTAAAAGAGCGGTGATTACATCATCAACATTTTTAATATCAACACCCGCAACCTCGCCGAGTGATTTAATATAATCTGCAAAACCGTCAAGGTTAATATTAAGTGCTTTATCCGGGCGGAAAGTAGGCAATACCTTACAGTCAAAACCGTCAACCTCTTTTAAAAGCTTGTGATATTTTAAATCATCAATCGGGTCATCGGTTGTGCAAACAACTTTTACATTGCTTTTCGTAATAAGGCTCTGCGGTGCAAAATCACCCTCGCTGATAGCTTTATTTGCACGCTCGTAAATATCATCCGCTGTTTTGGCATTAAGCGGAGTATCAATTCCAAAATACCTTTGAAGTTCAATATGCGCCCAGTGGTAAAGCGGATTGCCGATACAATACTGCAAGGTATAAGCAAATTTTTCAAACTTTTCTTTAGGAGTTGCGTCACCGGTGCAATATTTTTCATCAACACCGCAGGAACGCATAGCTCTCCATTTATAATGGTCACCCGAAAGCCATAAATCCGAAATATTTTCAGGCTGTTTATTTTCATAAATTTCCTGCGGACTTAAATGGCAGTGGTAATCGCAAATAGGCATTTTTTCTGCCCAATCGTGAAAAAGCTTTTTTGCTGTTTCACTTTCAAGTAAAAAATCTTTATCTAAAAAATTTTTCATAATTTTCTCCAACTAAATAAATTATATATTTATAAATCAATGTAATTATATACCTATATTTTATTAAGTGCAATATGCAATTTTAATAAATATTATCTAAACATATTGAATAAATAGTATATATATGATATTATATCCTTGAAAAGCTATATGCATTTTCACCCATTCGGGCTAGTGAATATTTTACAAAAAATTTAAGGAGAATATGCTATGCAATATGAAATTAAGGGCGCACCGTTTCCGGCACTTATTTGCCATTTGGATGACGGCGAACAAATGATTACCGAGGGCGGCGGAATGAGCTGGATGACACCTAATATGGTTATGGAAACCACGACAAACGGCGGCCTCGGCAAAGCAATCGGCAGATTACTTGCGAAAGACAAAATGTTTCAAAACAGATACACCTGTCGCGGCGGAAAAGGTATGATTTCTTTTACAAGCTGCCGCCCGGGTAACATTCGTGCGATTGAAATTCATCCGGGTGAGCAAATAATTTGCCAAAAGAGTGCATTTTTAGCATCGACACCGGGTGTTAATATGTCAGTCTATTTCAAAAAGAGCCTTGGCACAGGTTTATTTGGCGGCGAAGGCTTTATTATGCAGAAATTTGACGGTGAGGGCATTGTGTTTGTTGAACTTGATGGTTCAACAATTGAATATAACCTTCAGGCAGGCGAACAGCTTGTGCTTGATACCGGCCACCTTGCAATTATGGACGGTACTTGCAGTATGGATATTCAAACGGTTAAGGGAGCTAAAAATATTTTCTTCGGCGGTGAAGGGCTTTTCAACACAGTTGTAACCGGACCGGGCAAAATTGTTGTGCAAACTCTTCCTGTTAACAAGCTTGCACTTGAACTTTACCAATATATGCCGCACCCAAGCAACGGATAATAAAAATACATAATACACTACAAAAGACCTGTTTAAGCCAAGTTTAAACAGGTCTTTTGTAATTTAACATACTTCTATTTCTTTATATACTGCACTGTTTTATATGGCTTATAAAACCATAAAAAGTGTTCCCGCCGTGATGAGAATTGAACCGATAAGCGACTTAACATTAAATTCTTCGTGCAGGAATATAAAAGCAAGTATGAGTGTAAATAAAACACTCAGCTTATCAATAGGCACAACTTTTGAAACATCGCCCATTTGAATAGCTTTATAATAGCAAAGCCACGACGCACCTGTTGCAAGGCCGGAAAGAATTAAAAATATCCAGCTTTTTTTACTGATGCTTGAAATACCCGATTGAGTATTAGTAATAAACACCATAAGCCAAGACATTCCGACGACAGCCACCGTTCTTATAGCAGTTGCCAAAGTTGAATCAACATCTTCAATACCCACTTTTGCAAGAATTGATGTAAGTGCTGCAAATACTGCAGAAAGCAAAGCAAAAATCCACCACATATATATCACCCAAAAAATTATAACACACTTCAGCAAAATTTGCACTTAATTTAATTATACATTTTTGCCTTTTAGTAAAAGAATAACCACCTGCACAAACAGGTGGTTATCATATAGACTTTATTCCTCTATAATTGCTTCCGTAACACGCTGTGCCGCCTTACCGTCATCAAGGTAATTAAACTTTGCGTTGAACGCTTTATATTTTTCATCAAAGCTTCTGTCACTTTCGGCATTTTTAATTGCTTTTATCAGTTCATCTTCTGTTTTTACAATCGGGCCGGGAAGTTCATCAAGGTCAATATAAAAGCCACGAATTTCAGAACCGTATGCATCAAGGTCATACATATAAAAAATCTCCGGCCTTTTGAGATTGCCGTAATCAAAAAATACTGATGAATAATCGGTTACGAGCAAATCAGAAATAACATAAAGGTGGTTAATATCATTAACTTTTGATACATTATATACAAAGCCTTTATATTTATCAAAATCAAAGGAATTTGCAACAAGGTAATGCGCCCTGAAAAGAATGATATATTCATCCCCGAGTGCCTGCCTTAATTTATCAAAATCAACTTCCGTTTTATAGGTATAGCCGATACCTGCTTGGTGCTGATTATCCCTCCAGGTAGGAGCATAAAGAATATACTTTTTATCGCGGGGAAGATTAAGATTTTCAATTATTTCTTCTACATCGCTTTTGGTGTAATTAGCCAAAAAATCATTTCGCGGATAGCCGAGTTCCAAAACCGTATCCGTTTTTCCGATTGCTTCCAAATTCCAAGCGGAAATAAACTTTTCACCTGCAAAATGCGACGGGGCAAGAATATATTTAAACTTGCTTGCGTCCACCTTATATTTTTCACGGATTTCACTTTTTGAATTCATCGCATTGTCTGAAATGTTAATATCATATCCGAGTCGCTTAAGCGGGGTACCGTGCCAAAGCTGAATATATACTTGGTCAGGCTTTGGATAAATGTGGTCACTCATCCTGTAATTATAAACCCAATATTTTGCAGTTGCAGTTGCAATTTCATAATCCTTTGTATTAACGGTAACAATATAAGTGTTAGGGTTATCCAAAACAAAAGTAAATTGCTTAGGATTGCGAAACGCCCACACAAAAGTATAATCATCAAACTTTTCGTTTGAAAGCATATATTCATAAATCGCTTTCGGGCTGTCACCGTAACTGCGCCCGTCAAATGTGGAAAACAAAATTACCTTTGGGTCTGTTTTAATTCTGTCTTTTATTTCATCGTATGATTTTTTCCTGCTTTCAAGGAGGATTTTACGCGACTCTTTACGAAAACCGGAACGCTTTTTGGCAATATTTATTGCACATTTTTTTACAGCTTCAAAAAGTTCTTTTTTATAATCTCGCTTTTCAGGTGCATAAATTGTTTCAATATTATTTTTATCAAGCCACATATACATCCCTCCTTTTAACATCTTATATCTAATTTAAAAATTATTATATAATATAAAGCCGAAATCGTCAACAATCTTTCGACTTTTTTACTTTGTTTTAACTATTATGTTACAAATTATGCAAGAAAAAATCAATAAGTTTTTATTATTTCAAAATCTTGACTTTTCAATACATTCAGCAAATCGGAATTTGACTTGATAGGCACTTTGGTAATAATACCGCCGCGTGCAGTATGCGCCTTTGTATGAAAGTCCGAACCTGAACACATAAGCTTGCCGCTTCGCTTTGCCCACGCTTCAGCTTTTTCGTTAAGTGCTTTTTGGGTTTTTCCGTTATATATTTCAATTCCGTCAATATATCTTTCGTCGCACTGCCTTATTCCCGCTCTGAAAGGATGTGCCTGAAAAACAAGAAAACCGTTTTTGTGGCACATATCATATACTTTTTTCTCCCAAGGCTTCATCAAATTTCCTGCTGCATAAATAAAATCTTCGTTTACACCGTAAATCAAATAATCATTCGCAGTACCGTAATGGCGCAGTTCCATACCAAGCAAAACGGTAAAATCGGGATTTAACTTTTCAGCTGCCCTTTTCATTCTCCTATACCCCGAAAGGTAAAAATCCACCTGCTTTTGAGGCCGCCAATTAGGTGTAAAAGTCATTGGGCTGTAATGGTCGGTAACAACTATTCCGTCATACCCGTTTTCAATATAAAGTTTTACAATTTCTTCAGGCTCTACTCTGCCGCAGCGTGAAACACAGCCCGTATGGCAGTGAAGCTCATATTTATATAATTTATTTTCCATATCTTTTAGAATAGCACAATGCCCCCTTGCGTGCAAGAAATTTTGATTTTAATTAAAACAATCATATAAAATAGTATAATTTTTATATAATTATTGACAATAGGTTTTTCTGATTATAATATAAAGGCATAAATACATTTGGAGGGCAGCAAAAATGTCACATCAGACTTTGGCTAAAACTGCGCCTATGGGCTGGAACAGCTGGGACTGCTTCGGTGCGGCGGTTAACGAAAAAGAATTAAGAGAAAATGCTGATTATATGGCAAAAAACCTTAAAGATTACGGTTGGGAATATGTTGTTTGCGATATTCAGTGGTATGAACCTAAAGCAAAGGACAACGATTATAACAATTTCACCGAACTTGATATGGATGAATACGGCAGGCTTATCCCTGCCGAAAACAGATTTCCGAGTTCAAAAGGCGGAAAAGGCTTTAAAGAAATTGCTGACTATATTCACTCCCTCGGCTTAAAATTCGGAATACATATTATGCGCGGAATTCCGCGCCAAGCCGTGCATAAAAACACACCTGTTAAAAACAGCAAATTTACTGCGCGAGATATTGCCCACCATTTTAGTGTTTGCTCTTGGAATACAGATATGTATGGGCTGAAAAACTGCGAAGGTGCGCAAGATTATTATAACAGTATTTTTGAACTTTACGCATCTTGGGGTGTAGATTTTATTAAATGCGATGATATTGCGGTAACGGAATTCAGGCAGTGGGACACACCGTACAGTGCTTACTATGAAATTGAAATGATTAGAAAAGCGATTGATAATTGCGGCAGGGATATGGTACTGTCACTTTCACCGGGGCCTGCAAAAATCGAAAACGCAAAGCACCTTGCAAAAAATGCAAATATGTGGCGAATGACAGGCGATTTTTGGGATATGTGGGACAAGCTCCACGATATGTTTGATAAATGCTATACCTGGCAAAACGAAGTTAAACCGGGCAACTACCCTGATTGCGATATGCTGCCGCTCGGCAGACTTTGCAAGCATTCATCATACCACGGGCCGAATAACAGATACACGCAGTTTACAAAGCCTGAGCAAATCACTATGATGAGCCTTTGGGGCATTTTTAAAAGTCCTCTTTTCTTCGGCGGTAATATGCCGGAAAATGATGAATGGACTTTATCCCTTTTAACCAACAGGGAATATTTAAAAATGCACCGTGAGACAACAAAAGCGCACCAGCATTACAGAAGTGAGAAAAACGGCAAAGGCACGGTAATATGGGTTGCAAACGGTAAGAAATGCAAATATGCCGCCCTGTTTAATACAAAAGACGCAAAATCAAAAATCAAATTTAATTTGAGCGAGATTTTAATGCCTGACGAAAAATATAAAATATATGATATTTGGGCAGGCAAAGAGCTTGGCGAATATAAGAACACATTTACCGCCGAAGTTGAAGCACACGGTGCTGTTTTGATTAAAATATATTAAAGAGCAAAGCATCCTTTTTATACAGTTGTGTAAAAAGGGTGTTTTTATCTTTTTGTATGATTGAAAATGCGACTGTTTTCTATTATAATAAAATCATCAGGGGTGAAAAATATGAAAACAATTGAAATTGATACAAAATGCGGAAGAATAAAAGGCGTTGAAAAGGAAAACACAACCGAATGGCTCGGAATAAAATATGCTACTGCGAAAAGATGGGAATATCCCCAAACCGTAAAAAAATGGGACGGTGTTTTTGACGCAACATATTTTAAAGAATGTGCGATTCAGCACCGTGCATTTCTTGACGATGCAAAGGTAAATGCATTTTACCACAATGAATTCAGAAAAGGCCTTGAATTTACTTACAGTGAAGACTGTCTGTTTTTAAACATTTACGCCCCGAAAAATGCAAAGGACTGTCCTGTTTTTATATACATTCACGGCGGCAGCTTTACGGGCGGCAGCTCAAACGAAGCGCATATTAACGGTACAAATTTTGCAAAAAACGGAGTAATATTCGTTTCACTTAATTACAGGCTTAATGCTTTTGGCTTTTGCTCACATCCGGACATTACAAATGATGAGGGCGTATGCGGCAACTTCGGCTTATACGACCAGGTATCTGCAATTGAATGGATAAGGGATAATATTGCCTCTTTCGGCGGGGATAAAAACAAAATTACTGTTGCAGGGCAGAGTGCCGGTGCAATGAGTGTAGATATTTTGATTTCAAGTCCGCTTTGCAAAAATTGGTTTCAAGGCGCAATAATGATGAGCGGCGGCGGAATACAACGAGATGTGGCAAAGCCGCTTGATAAAGAAAAAACACGGGCATTTTGGGATGAAATAATCAAATATGCCGACTGCAAAAATATCGAGCAATTAAAAGAAGTTGACAAAGAAGTATTATGGCGAGCGTGGGACAGAGCGTGCAAAAAAAATAATCCGAAGACTATGCTTTACACAATGCCGATTTATGACGGAAAGCTTCTTACAAAAGATACATTTAAAATGAATAACATTCCGTCACTTCCTAAAATTATAGGAATTACGCAAAATGATATGTTTCCTATAATATTAAAGCAGATTTGTAAAAAATGGGTTAAGTGTGATAAAAACAGTAGATGCTTTTTATACTGCTTTGCAAGGGACTTGCCCGGAGATAAAAACGGAGCTTGGCATTCAAGTGATTTATTATATGCATTTTCAACACTTGATAAAAATTGGAGGCCGTTTGAAGATATTGATTACACAATATCAAACCAAATTGCAAAATCCTTTATTGCATTTGCAAAAACGGGAAATCCAAATTGCAACGCTATACCGAAATGGGAAAGCGGCAGCAAAAAAATAATGACATTTTGCGAAGATACCAAGTCAAAAGCTTGGATGACAAAAAAGCTTATTAAAAACACAATTCACGGAGGATTTGAGGTTTAATGAAATTTGACCACAGTTTCAAACTTTACGAAAAATCAAAAACCGGCAGAACATACATTTGCGACAACACTGTTGCAAAACTTGATTTTATAAGCCCTGCTGCAATAAGAGTTGCAATATACAAAAAAGGGGCATATATGTTGCCGACTTTTACAATAAATCCAAATAATGATTTAAGTCAAAGCGGCAGGGATAAGCTTGCAACAGACGCCTTTGAAATGTTTGAACCTGTTGCAAAGAAAACTGATAACGGCGAAAAATTTATTTTGAAAAACGGAATTGAAGTAAATCTTGATTTGCACAATTTCCTTTTAAGTTATGAAAAAAACGGAAAAAGAATTTTTGCCGACAGAGCACCGCTCGCTTACAACATTGACGGTGAATTCGGCACGGGTGCTTACCATTACATTTCAAGGGAAGATGATGAAAAGATTTTCGGCTTGGGTGACAAGGCAGGCAAAACCGACAAACGCGGCAAAACATACAGAATAGAAACAGCCGACAGTATGGGATTTGACGCCGAATATACCGACCCTTTATACAAGCATATTCCTTTTTACATTTGCCAAAACAGTGTTATGAGCTATGGTATTTACTATGATACATCAAACACATCGTTTATTGATTTAGGCAGAGAAATAAATAATTACTATGAGCATTTCAAGTTTTTCAAAACAGATGATGATTACTTGGTTTATTATGTATTCTTCGGCAGCACACTTTCCGTTTTACAGCAATATAACAGGCTGTGCGGAAAGCAGGCATTTCCGCCGAAATGGAGTTTTGATTACTGTGCAAGCACAATGGCATATACCGACGCAGAAAACGCCGAAGAAGAAATGTATAAATTTTTAGATAAAATCAATGACCTTGATATTGCCTGCCAAGGCTTTTATCTTTCATCAGGGTATACGCAAATAGGCAATTTGCGCTGTGTATTTCACTGGAACAAAGAAAAATTCCCAAAACCCGAAAAATTCATTTCCGATTTTAAAGAAAAAGGTATCCACCTTATTCCAAATATAAAGCCTGCGTTTTTAACATCTCACCCGATGTATGACGAAATAAAAAAGCAGGGACTTTTTGTTAAAAATACCGACGGAACGCCGTATGTAACTCAATTTTGGGACGGATTGGGAAGTTATATTGACTTCACAAACCCAAAAGGATTTGAATTTTGGAACAGGCAGGTTAAAGAAAAGCTGCTTGATTTAGGAATTGACGCCACTTGGAATGATAACAATGAATTTGACATAAAGGCTTGCGATTCGGTTGCAAGCGGATTTGGAAAAGAAGTCAGAGCAAGTGAAATAAGGCCGATTTTAACTTATTTAATGGTGCTTTCATCATACAAAGCACAAGTGGATAAATATCCTAACATCCGCCCGTTTTTATCAAGCCGAAGCGGAAGCAGTGCGATAAGGAGGCTTGCACAAACCTGGTCGGGCGATAATTTCACATCTTTTCACGATTTGCGCTTTTGCCACTATGTAGGAATGACTTTATCGCTTTCGGGTTTATATTTTTACGGTCACGATTTGGGCGGATTTTCAGGTGATATGCCAAGCGAGGAACTTTTGCTTCGCTGGATGCAACACGGTGTATTTGAACCGCGCTTTACAATCCACTCTTGGAACAAAGATAACAGTGCCACTATGCCTTGGAGTTATGAAGATAAAATTGATGCCGCAAAAGAAATTTTAGCCGAAAGAAAAAGGCTTATTCCTTATCTTTACAATTGCGCATATGAAGCAGTGGAAAACGAGCTTCCTATTCAGGCGCCGCCGTTTATTTATTTTGATGACAAAAATATAGATGTTAACACCACATCATTTATGCTCGGCAGAAAAATACTTGCAAAATGCGTACTTGACGAGGGCAAAGACAGCGTTAACATTTACCTGCCGAAAGGTGAAATATGGTATTTAAACGGCAAAAAATTCACCGGCGGGCAAAATATTGAATTAAAAATACCTGCCGATAAAGAAGTACCGTATTTTGTAAAAGGCGGATGTGTATTGCCGAGTGACGAGGGCGAATACGGATTTAAAAAAAGTGAAAAGCTTGTATTTACGGTATATCCTAACGAAAGCGGAGAATTTAAAGATACATTTTTTACGGATGACGGTATAAGCTATGAATATCAAAAGGGAAATTGTGCAAAGCTTGAATTTAATGTGAAGGCAAGCAAAAGTGAAATTGAGCTTGAAGTTAATAACAGCGGTAATATGAATATTGATTATGATATCCGCCTTGTTGAAACAGATAAAAGAAAGTTAGTTATCAAATAGCAAATAATACTATATATTGTATATAAATTTATATAGGTAACTATTTTTCAAATTTGCTTTACAAGTAAGTTATTATGTGTTATAATCTTTTCGCTGTAAACGAATTACACGGTTTCGGGGTTTGACTGCCGAGCAGTATTCACCTGCCCGTTACTGAGTTTTGCGCAGTGCAGTAAAATATTAAAATGAGGTGAAAATTATGACACAGGCTGAAAAGCAAGCAATTATCAAAGAGTATGCTACACACGAGGGTGACACAGGTTCACCGGAAGTTCAGGTTGCAGTTCTTACTACAAGAATCAACGAGCTTACAGAGCATCTTAAGGTACACAAGAAAGACCATCATTCAAGAAGAGGTCTTTTAAAGATGGTAGGTCACAGAAGAAACCTTCTCGTATACCTTTACAATAAGGATATTGAAAGATACCGTGCTCTTATCAAAAAGCTTGGCATCCGTGATACACTCGACAGATAATTTGTCACTTAGGCAAGCAATGGCTACGGTCACTGCTTGCCTTGTTTACTTTTTTGTAATCTAAGGAGGGAGCATACAATAGTAGTAAACCGAGTATGTAAATATAGCTTTTATATATTGGGTTTATTACTATTGCACCTCCTTGATTAAATAATTATTATTTAAAAGAAATGAGGTATTAACTAAAATGTTTTTCAAGAATTTTAAAGTTTGGGAAACTGAACTTGCAGGCAGAAAGCTTACACTTGAAACCGGCAAAATGGCAGGCCTTGCAAATGCCGCTATTATGGCTCGTTACGGTGAAACAGAAGTTCTTTGTACAGTAACTGCTTCTGCAAAGCCACGCGAGGGCGTTGATTTCTTCCCACTTTCAGTTGATTATGAAGAAAAGATGTATGCAGTAGGTAAGATTCCGGGTTCATTCCTTCGCAGAGAGGGCAGAGCCGGTGAAAAAGCTATTCTTACTTCCCGTTGCATTGACCGCCCAATCCGTCCGCTTTTCCCAAAAGATTTAAGAAATGACTGTTCGGTTGTAGCAACAGTAATGTCTGTTGACCCTGACTGCTCACCTGAAATCACAGCAGCAATCGGTGTATCTGCCGCAATTGCTATTTCAGATATTCCTTGGGACGGCCCTATTTCATCTGTAAATGTAGGCATTGTTGACGGTGAAATCGTTATCAACCCAACACTTGAGCAAAGAGCAAAGACTGACCTTACACTTACCGTTGCATCAACTGCTGACCTTGTAGCTATGATTGAAGCAGGCGGTAACGAAATTGATGATGACACTATGTTCAATGCAATTATGGCAGGTCATGAAGAAAATAAGAAGATTGTTAAATTCATTCAGGGTATTGTAGACGAAGTAGGCAAGCCTAAATTTGCTTATGAATCATCTGACCCGGACCCTGAAATTATGAAAGAAATCGAAGATTTCTGCATTGAAGATGTTAAGAAAGCACTTGACACTGATGATAAGCTTGTTCGTGATGAAGCTCTTCTTCCTATTTATAACGCTGTTCACGAAAAGTTTGACGAAAGATTTGAGGGTAACGAGGGCAAGATTGAAGAAATTATGTACCTTGTTCAAAAGCATGTTGTTCGTGCTTGGCTTAAAGATGAGCATAAGAGAGTTGACGGCAGAGGAATTGACGAAATTCGTCCGCTTAATGCCGAAATTGACCTTCTTGCAAGAGCTCACGGTTCAGGCCTTTTCACAAGAGGACAAACTCAGGTTCTTTCTGTTACAACACTCGGCCCAATGTCAGACGCACAGCTTCTTGACGGACTTGACGAGCAAACAGAAAAGAGATATATCCACCATTACAACTTCCCATCATATTCAGTAGGTGAAACAAAGCCTTCAAGAGGCCCTGGCAGAAGAGAAATCGGCCACGGTGCACTTGCAGAAAAAGCACTTGTTCCTGTTCTTCCGTCTGTTGATGAATTCCCATATGCAATCAGAGTTGTATCTGAAGTTCTTTCATCAAACGGTTCAACCTCACAGGGTTCAATCTGCGGCTCAACACTTTCACTTATGGCTGCCGGTGTGCCTATTAAAGCACCTGTTGCAGGTATCAGCTGCGGTCTTATCACAGGTGATGAGGGTGTATACGGCGACTTTATGACTATGGTTGATATTCAGGGACTTGAAGATTTCTATGGCGATATGGACTTCAAGGTTGCAGGTACTAAAAAGGGTATCACAGCAATTCAAATGGACCTTAAAGTACACGGTCTTACACCTGAAATCATTAAAGAAGCTTTTGCTAAAACACACAAAGCAAGAAATTACATTCTTGATGAAATTATGCTTCCTTGCATCAGCGAACCGAGAAAAGAGCTTTCAAAGTACGCTCCTAAAATGTACACTCTTTCTATCAATCCTGATAAGATTGGTGATGTTATCGGTAAGGGCGGCAAGGTAATTCAAGAAATCCAAGCTGACTACGATGTTAAAATCAACATTGAAGAAGACGGAAGAGTATTCATCAGCGGTGTTGACGCCGAAAAGTGCCAGGGTGCTGTTGAAATCGTTAAGCTTATTGCTACCGATCCTGAAGTTGGCTCATTCTACAACGGTGTTGTAACAAGAATTATGAACTTCGGCGCATTTGTTGAAATCGCACCGGGTAAGGAAGGCCTTGTTCACATTTCACGCCTTGATGTTAAGAGAACAGAAAAGGTTGAAGATGTAGTAAATGTAGGCGATTCAGTAATCGTTAAATGCATTGAAATTGACGATCAGGGCAGAATCAATCTTTCAAGAAGAGATGCTTTAATTGAACTTGAGGGAATGACACCTGAAAACGAAATTGACGAAACACCAAGAAAGCCGCGCAGAGATAATCACAGACGCGACAATAACAGAAAGTAATTAAGCTTTTATAAAAATCAAACACTATATAAAAACCCTCTTGATGCAGAAAATACATCAAGAGGGTTTTTTACATTGTTTCTTTATGCAATTTATCTATTATATATGGTCTTTATATGTTTCGGCGGTGATTATTCCGTCATTTACATTGAGCTTGCAAATTCTTGCGTTTCGCCTGTCGCCTGCAAGTCCGTCATCTTCAATATCCCTTGCGTGATATATTGCATACCACTGGCCTTTATATTTAATCATTGAATGGTGGCCCGTGCCTTCTTCAAATTCATTTGCTTTCATAACCGGGTGATATGTGTTTTCATCAGGATATTTTTCAAATTTGATTTTTGTAAGGTCGGTTTCATCAGTCTTTGCTCGTGCATAGCCGATATAATAAGTAGGCTGCAAATAGCAGTTGCCCGAATACATAAGGTATTGCCAATCGCCCTCTTTAAAATAGAACGCGCCTTCAATGGTGTGCCAATTTTCACCTTTTTTATATCTGTCACGCATATAAATATCTTCATCGAGTGTAGGTGTCAGCATTGTAACAGGCTTGCCCTCTGCCTTTTCAGGTGTTAAAAGGCGGTCACAAACGATGTATGTACCCGGCCTTTCGCCTTCAAAAGTATTTGTGGAATAAAAAATAAACAAGCCGCTTTCATTTTTAACTACATGAGAATCAATTGAAAACGGGTGCAAAAGCTGCTTTGCGTTTTCAAAAGGGCCGAGCGGATTTTTTGAACTTGAAACGAACATTGCCTGATGATGTCCGCCTTTATCAGGCTCATCATCAAAATATTCGAATGAGCAGTACATATAATATGTACCGTCAAGTTCAATTACACTAGGCGCCCAGAAATCATGAACATTGTTTCCGTCATATGTGAAAACTCTGCCGTAAAAGTTCCATTTGCCGAAAAGGTCATCAGCCTCATAAGCGTAAATTCCGTCATCACCCGTGGTGTAGATATAAAATTTACCGTTTGATTCAAAAATAAACGGGTCAGCCTGACCTATATAATTTTCTTTGTCTATTTCAAGTAAATGCATAGCAAATCTCCTATAAATTTAATGGTTTAATTCTACTATATAGCTATGCGTTTTTCAATAGTTATTCAATATTTTTACAGATATAATACCATTTGCAGTCACTGCAAACTTCTTTAGGCGTTGGCTTTTTGCCAAGGGATATTAGCTCTTTAACCTTTTTGTCGTAACTTTTTACTTTTTCTTCTTCCTCGCACTTGCCCATTTTGTTATTTGGGCAGTGGGCGCAAACTTCATCGCACCGTTCAACAAAAGATATTTTTTCATTATTATATCTCTTTTTAACATTTGCCATATTTTTGCAAAAGTCTGCGCTGTATCCTTTTCCCTGAAATCGCGGCAAGCATAAAATATGGTGGTATCTTATTTCCATACTTATTTTATAAATTTCTTAAGCCTGTTGGTAAGTACTGCTGCAATAACGATTTTAACAGCGTCAGGAATTAAAAACGGAGTTACGCACCAGCCAAGAATGGTAGCAAGTGAAGCAGGCTCGTTTGCTCTGTTATATACCACAGCAAACCAAGCTGTACCGAATGCATAGCAAACAAGAATTCCTATTACCATTGATATAATAAGAGGAACAAGCTTGCCCTTTAATTTATCAGATACAAAGCCTACAATCAACGCTGTGAATATGAAACCGATGATGTATCCGCCGGTTGAACCGAGGATTACTGCAAGTCCGCCCGAAAAACCTGCAAATACAGGAACACCGATTGCACCTAAAAGAATGTAAACAAGTGTAGCAAGCGTACCGCGCTTGAAACCTAAAAGGCCTGAAACAAGGCATACGCCCATAGTTTGCAATGTGATAGGAACTGTAAGCGGAATTTGAATCCAGGAGCAGATTGCAATCAGCGCCGCTGATATGCCGATATATACAATGCTTAAAATTTTGTTTCTGTTTTTTGTGTTTGAATTTTGATTAGTTGTTTCGCTCATAATTTTGCCTTTCAATAATAAATTTTCTTAATGATTATGCCACCAAAGAACTTTATTGTCAACTAAAATATTGTAACAGGTTTACAATAGGTTCGTGCCCATCTTTTTTGCTGTAAAAAATTAGAACAAAAGCTATTGATTAGTTTTAAAAACTATTGTATAATAATTAAGTATTTTGAAATAGGAGGACAACTATTTATGAGTGATTATACTAAAGCTCTTTGCGGTGACTGGCTCAACGGTAAAACTGTAATTGTTACAGGTGCTTCCGGCGGTATGGGCGCAGGCATTGCAGCTACACTTATCAAAAAGCATAACTGCCGTGTTGTAGGTGTTGCACGAAATGAAGCAAAAATGCTTAAATTTATTGAAGAACTCGGTCCTATGTATAAAGACCAATTTTCTTACAAGCTGTTTGATGTATCATCAAGAGAAGCTTGGGAAAATTTTGCAAGTGAGCTTGAAGAAGAGGGCATTGTTCCTTCAGTTCTTGTTAACAACGCAGGTATTCTTCCTAAATTTAAGAGATTTGACAGATATTCATATGAAGAAATTGAAAAAGCAATGAACATCAATTTCTATTCTTGCGTTTACGGTGTTAAAACATTTTTACCTGTTCTTTTAACTCAGGATGATCCCGGTATCATCAATGTTGATTCATCTGCCGCTCTTATGACTTTGGCAGGTACATCAATGTACAGTTCATCAAAGGCAGCACTCAAGGGCTTCACTGAAGCACTTAGGGTTGAATTCAAGGGTAAGTGCTATGTTGGCCTTGTATGCCCTGGATTTACTAAAACAGATATTTTCCGTGACCAGTCTAATGCAGGCGGTAAGGGCCAAAAGGTTATGGATATGATTTCAACTGATTGTGACCTTATGGTTAAAATGATTATGTTCGGTATTGAGCATAAAAGGCCAATGATGGTTCACGGTTTAGATGCACACGCAATGTCAATATTTAACAGGCTTCTTCCTGTTGCAGGTTCAGAGCTTTTCTCTGCAATTATGAAGATGGCTGATATTGACCTTTTCAGCGAAGTATTCGATAATTGATTAGATTGTTTAAAAGGGTAGAAGTATCAATGGCGATACTTCCACCCTTTTATGCTTTAAATATCTTTTTTTGGAGGTAACTATGGAAGATATTACAAAAACAAAACATATGTCGTTTAAAGAAGTAGCGGCATATTCGCTCGGCCTTTTCGGCTTTCAGGCAATAGTTGGGCTTCTTAATTCATATCAGGCAGAATTTGACGGTTCGATACTCGGGGCAAATGTAAGCTTGGTTGCAATTCTTATTTTAGTTGCAAAAATCGTATCGGCAGTTGCCGACCCGGTTGTAGGTAACCTTGTTGACCGCTCACACAGCAAGCTCGGCAAATTCAAATCAATGATTTTATATTCAATTGCACCGCTTCTTATTTTTACCGCAATTGTATTTGTTAAAGTTCCTTTTAAGGGCGTCGGCCTTTATGTTTGGATATTCCTTACATATCTTGTTTGGAGTATTGCGATGACTATGGGTGATGTTCCGTCACAGGGTATTGCTTCGGTTTTAACACCTAACCCAACTGAAAGAACAAATGTTGTTTCAATTTCAAATACTTTTAAACAGGTAGGTTTTTCAGCTTGCGTTGTAATTGTTCCTATCGTATGCCTTATTATTCCGGGCGGTTCAAAGGTATTTGTTAAAAGCGGAGAAACCGACACTCCTATGATTAGCACAGAGTATTTTTTCACAGCCCTTTTAACCGCAATTTTGGGCTGCGTTTTGTTCGCTCTTATCCCTATTATAAATAAAGAGAGAGTAACAAACACAACACAGGAAAAAACAACTTTTAAAGATATGGTTGCCGCACTTAAGAATAATAAACCTTTTATGCTTGTTATTATTTCTTATTTCCTCGGCTTCGGCAGGCAGATGGCAATGGGTATTCAGGTTCAGGCAGCAACAGTTATATTAGGAAGTCAAAACCTTGTGGCTGTTTTAGGTATTGTTACAGCAGTCGGCTCAATGATAAGTATGGCTCTTTGCCCGCTTCTTATTAAAAAGCTTAATGAAAGAAATGCGTATATTCTTCTTTCGGTTTATGGCTTTGCCGCTTCTGTTTTCTCATTTGTAATCGGCCACTTCTGGTTCCAATCACCTAAAAATATGGTGCTTACCGTTCTTTTCTATGCGTCACTTTTCCTTATTGGTTTGCAGTTTGGTGCAGTTACTCTTATGCCGATGATTATGACAGCAGACACAGTTGATTATTACGAGCATGAAACAGGTAAGCGTATGGAGGGTGCTTGCTACTCAATCCTTACTCTTACTATTAAGGTTTGCCTTGCACTCGGCACAGCAGTAGGCCTTATCTTTGTTCAAAAATCAGGCTATTATGAATCTCTTTCGGCAGGTACATTTACCACCAAGACCAAAGATATTATCTTCTTTGCTTATACTGCACTTCCGGGTATACTTGCTCTTCTTTCAATCGTTCCTATGTTTAAGTATGATATAGTAGGCGAAAAGAAAGCAAAGATTTCATCTGACCTTGCATCACGCAGAAAGTAAATTATAAAATAAACAAAAGCCGATATTCCGCTTTGGGAATATCGGCTTAATTTTTTTAATTACTCTTTAATATCATTTAATTGTTTCCAGTGGATTTTGCAATAATTTTTTCCGTCAATTGCAGGGTAATCTTTATCATCAACCCTTGCTTCGTTATAGCAATCGTATTCTTCATTATATGCGCATCTTACAGCTTTGTCGCCGCCTTCAGTAAGGCTTGGAATGAAAGCATAAAGGAAAATGCAGACAACAGCAAGAATTATTGCCACAGGTGCAAGCTTACCGTTGGTTTTTTCAGTTAATTTTTTGAAAAGCTTTGCGGCGTCGATATTATCAAGCTTGGTTTTTTCAAATATAAACTTAACAATGAATTTTGCAATAAGGTAACCGAGTATTCCGGCAACGATACCTACTACAAGGCCTGCAAGTACATCTGATGCATAGTGTACCATAAGATATACTCTGCTTCCCATTGTGCAAATTGCTATTGCAGGGAAAATATAAGCGATTTTCTTTTTCTCACTTTTAAAGCAAAGGAATAAAGCGGTAGCAACTTCAAAAGCACCTGTTGTGTGGCCTGACGGGAATGAATAGTCGCTTTCGCTGAGTGCGCCTGCGCCGATATACCAATTCCAATAATCAGAGTTGCCCTGAAGCGTGTTATATGGCCTTATACGAAGAGCCATAGGCTTAACCACAATATTGGTAACAAGTGTGCCGATTACAACAGCGAAGATAAGCGAAAAGCCAAACTTCCTTGTTTTTTTGAAAAAGCAAAGAACTATTCCCAAAACTACGAGCGGAATAATAAAACCCTCATCACCAAAGGTTGTGAAAAATTTTGCAACATATGTAAGAAAAGTACATTGCATTGAGCCGAAAAAGTGGAACACCCACAAATCAAAGGATGAAAAGACTTTATCAATATTTTCACCCAGAGTAAGCAAAATAGGACACATAATGCTTAAAACCTCCAAATATTATTTATACTATATTATACTACCAAATTCATCTATAAATTTCAATATAAATGTTTATTCCTTGTACCGAGTTTGTTAATAAAGGCGTAAAAATTCTATGGTAAGATTCTATAAAATCAATTATTGAGGAACTAATATGATAACTAATCCATACAAGGTGCTGGGTGTGCCTGACGGTGCGAGCCTTGATGAATGTACAAAAGCATACAAAAAGCTTGCTAAAAAGTATCATCCCGACCTTAATCCTAACGATAAAAACGCCGAGGAAAAAATGTCGCAAATAAATTCGGCATATGACCAAATTAAAAACGGCTCGGCAAATCAAAGTGAATATTATTCCCCGTTTGGCTCAAAAGCCGATAAAAGCGCAAACTCTGCGCCGGATTATCTAAATTCCGTAACGCAGTTTATTAACACCGGGCAGTATGCACAGGCAATCAATTTGCTCAACAGTATTGAGGACAGAAATGCTCGCTGGTACTATCTTTCTGCGCTTGCCAATGCTTCAATAGGGCAGTGGAATATTGCGCAAGACCATATTCGCTCGGCTTATGCAAAAGAGCCGGATAATATGACTTATCACCAAGCGTATACTGATATTACAAACGGTATCAACCCACTCAAAAAAGACCCGTTTTCAAGCTTTTTTGATTTTGGTGATACAGCAGGTTCGCAAACATATACTTATAATTACAACCCTTCCCAAAGGCAAAGCCGTGGCAGAGCGTATAAAGTAAGGCGCGGCGGTTGCCTTGGCAGAATATTGAGAATAATTTTTATTATTTTTATTATCAGGCTTATAATATCGCTCGTGAGCGGCTTGTTTTATTCATCAAGAACATATTATTACACACCGCATTACAGGCAGTCATATTCTCAGTCGCAGGAGTTCGGTAATAATTCCGAAAGTAGCTCAGATTCAAATGATGCTTCAAACTATTTCGGCTCACAAAACGGTGAAGCGCATAATCAGTAGAGGTAAAAGATATGAAAGAATTTTTCAGAAAACAGGGATATAAATTTCAGCAGTTTATGGTTGGCAGATATGGCGTAGATAAACTTTACAGAGCACTTTTGATTTTCTTCTTTGTATTTACTATTTTAGCAAATTTATTTTATAGGGTATCAAAAATAACCTACTATGCTTTTGAAGTAATGGGATTTGTTTTGCTCGTTTATGCTTTTTTCAGAGTGTTTTCAAAAAACATTGAAGCAAGAAGGCAGGAAAATGCAAGCTGGCTTCAATTTTGGGGCAAAATTAAAGGCTTTTTCAAATTTCAAAACGATAAATTTAAGCAGCGCAAAACCCATAAATTCGTGAAATGCAAGAATTGCAAAAAAACGCTTCGTCTCCCTCGCCATAAGGGCAAAATAAATGTAACCTGCCCACACTGCCATACTCAATTTGTGGTCAATACGGGTAAGAAAACAACAAATAATCAATAAAATATCGTATGGCAAACATTGTTTGCCATAATAAAAAAACCAAGGATATAAATCCTTGGTTTTTTGTTATGTAATGTATTATTCGCCCTTCATTTCAAGAAGCTTAACCTTACCGTCGTATGATGCCTGAGATACACGGATTGAATCAGTAATTGCTGCTTCAATATCATCTTCCTGAACGCCGAGTTCTTTAGTATATTGATTGTTAATAAAGAGGTCGAGGTTCATAATATCAGGAAGGTTGAATGGGTCCATACCTGAATCAATGCCTCTCTTTTTATAATCCTTGGCAATACCAATCATACCCATCTTCATCATCCAAGGCTGAACGCCGACAATCTTTCTGTTAGGGCCCATTCCTCTTGCTTCGTAAACGATTTTAAGGAACTTATCCCATTTCATATTATACATAGCAACAGGGATTGCTTCAAATCCTGCCTTTTCTCTTACAGCTGCACCTGCGATAGCCTGACCTACCTGGCGGCAAGTAAGCATTGCAGTACCTCCCTTTGGATAAAGTGTGAAAGGAAGGCTATCCATCATCTTAAGCTGCTCAATAAGAATAGTCCATACAGGCTTTCTGCCAGGCTGAGTACCGAAGATGTAAGGAAGTTCAAGTACGCAAGTTGAGAAGTTATCATCAACAGCATTTTTACAAATGTCTTCCTGAATCATTCTTGCCTTGAAGTAAGGGTTTCTCTGCTGAAGTCTCATATCAGGTCTGCTCTTTGTAAGATAAGCAAAGTATGAACCGAGAACTACTGCTCTCTTAACACCTGCTTTTTTGCAAAGAGGGAAAATTCTTCTAAGCGGAGCATTGTTGAATTTATCATAATAATCCATAACAGGAGCAGGGAATTCAACTCTTTCATCTACACCGGCAGCATAGATGAATACATCATTACCGTTGAGAAGCTCCATAATTTCTTCATCGCTCTTTTTGTTAATATCACCAAAAACAATTTCCATTTCTTCAGGAATTGGAGCACCCTGAGGAAGTGGAGGCAAAGCAACGCTTGTTACTTTGTGACCCATTTTGATAAGCTGGGTTGCGGCTTCACAGCCAAGAAGGCCTGTACCGCCAATCATAAAGATGTTCATAATATTTCCTCCATTACACTTAGCGTAATTCTTTGGCTTGATTTCTATCAAACCATACAAGCTTAATTATACCACTATTACAAATTTTGTCAACAAAATACGAAAATCTGTACTGAAAATAAAAGAAAAATCTGCCGAGTATTCCCGAATTAAGATTGCCCACAGATTAAGCAGATAGAAAAAAAGCACCCTGCTGATGCACAATTCACACCAAGAGAGCGCTTTTTTATTTACTTCTTTACTGAGTGTTAGATTTATCTTTACTCCTTTTAGCAAAAATGATAAACTTGCTAAAAAAATAATTCAGTATAACAACAATTACAGCAAGCAGTACTTTTGCAATAAGCTTACCTGTAACTTTAAATTCAAATAGCAAAAATGAAAACTTATCAAACCCAAGTTTATCAACCAACAACCACAAGCCGCATTCTTCAACGCACAAGCTGAAAACTCTTGCAGCAAAAAATTCAGGAACTTCTTTGAGTAAAACTCTAAACTTCCAGCTCTTTGATTCAAAAACCCAAAGTTTGTTTGTAACATATGCAAAAACCACAGAGATAACCCAAGCAATTACATTGCTGATTAAATATAGGCTCTCACCTAAAATTTTGTTAAATGCCCAAAACGAAACAAAGTTAACAAGGGTTGTCATCACGCCGAAAAACAAATAGCTTATGATTTCTTTATATTTGTTAAATAAATTTTTTATCATCTTTAACAAAACCTTTTAACTGCTTATTCTTCCGGCTCGCCCGGGAGTTGATCAACACCGACAATAGCTTCTTGAAGCCCAAGGTCTTTCTTAATTTGAGTTGTTGATACACCCGGTGTTCTGTCAAGAAATACAAGTTCGCAATAATCTTTTAAATAATCAAACTTGTCACTTCCTGCCCAATCACCACCCATAACAACGGTATCAACATGGTACTCTTTTACATCATTGATTTTTTGCTCCCAGCTTTCTTCCGGAATTACAAGGTCAACATATCTGATTGCCTCAAGCATTTTCTTTCTTGTTTCATATGTGTGATACGCTTTTTTGCCCTTGCCGGCATTAAATTCATCAGTTGAAAGGGCAACAATGAGATAATCTCCCATTGCTTTTGCCCTTTTTAAAAGACGAATATGACCGTAGTGAAGCAAATCAAAAGTACCATATGTCAAAATTCTTTTCATAATTTTTATCCTCCGAGCCATTAAAAAGCTGATTATTTATGCGTTATTGAAATTTCATTTCCGGACAAGGTCCATTCACATAATTCCAAAGGTCGCTGCGCAGATTTTAAATCTTTCGGTTTTTTATTTCCGTTATAGCAGAGCCTATGGACAATAGCTTTATATTCCATTTCAATTTTTTTATTATATGTGGTTGAATTATTATTTAAATTGTTTATCATTTCATCAGTGTAAATAATATTATTAGGTAAATAGAATTTATTATTTTCTTCATAAAATGTATTGGTATATGATGCGGCCATTATAGGTGATGTGTATCTATATCCTACAATATTTGAATTTTCTTTGCCTTTGGTATTGTTATTTAGTGCAATGCAACTTTCAATTTTTCCGGCAAAGTCATCAATCAATTCACCGCATCTATATCCGGTGATTTTATTGTTTCGTGATAAGCAATTGATAATCAATTGTTTATCGTTAACAGATGAACGCGCGAAAACAGCTGTGCAGTATCCGTCAAACACAGAATCTTCAACTATCAAATTTTCAACTTTGCCGCCTAATTTTCCAAACAACGCTATGTCATACTTTAAATAATTTTCATCAAACAAAGAGTAGTCATTGCGCCTAATCTCCAAATTCTTTATTGCATAACCGTTTCCGTTGAATATGCCCTTGAATTGAAATGGATTTACTTCAAATCCAATCGGTTTAAAATTCTTTATAGATGACATATCAATATCATTAGTCAGCTCAACATATTTATTTTTAAGCGAGTTTCCTGAATTTACAAATTCAGAAAAATTGTATAACTGCTCGGCTGTTGAAATTTCAAACGGACTTTCTTGGGTACCGTTACCTCCGTTTTTCCAAGAAGTATTTTTCTTGTTTTCACTTTTTTCCCAAACAGCCAACTCTATTGAGTCGTTAATATAATAACTTTTAACCTTTTCGTATCCTTTGCTCCAACAGCTCTTTGAAATTTCTTTATACATATTCATATATGTTTTTAATTCTGAATATGAAATCTGCATTTCGCTGTCTTTTATCTCGCTTTGTGATACATTATAAATAATGATATATTCAGGTGAATACTTTGTCAATGATTTAATTGTTTTAAGTGATTTTGAATCATATGATATATCAAAATATCTAATATTCTTATTGTTGATTTTTGACGATAAGAAGTCAACTCTCGGAAAAGCGACTGTCTTAGCACTGCCTATTTCATCATCTACATATGAATAAAACGACTCCAAGGTTTTATCGTCATCATCATACGGAGTAAAACTTTCAACAGAAGTTACCGAGAAGCCTGATTTAGACGGGGTATAATACACAGAAAATACACCTGATACGGCAATTGCACAAACAACTGCAATACAAACAATCAAATTTACAGGAATTTTCAAAACCTTAGTGTGCCTTGATAATCTAAAGAATGTTATAATTCCGTCAAAATATAACAGCACAAGCATAGCCAAAAGTGCAATACTTTCAACAACTGTTGCTATATTGCAATTTAGTTCTGCACTGTTAAAGCTCGGAAACAGCTCGTCGGTTTTTGCAACCAAGAAAATGAACTGAGCAATAAAAAGCAAAGAATATATATAGTCAATCCACTTTATTTCTTTTTTATTAAGGAAGAATAAAAGCGGAATAATCATATATGCCACTGAATAAATGTAGCTAAATCCGGGAACTAATATTATAATCAGCGAAATAACCGCATATATTTTCCAATCTTCATTCCACTTATTAAATAATATTAAAAACAAGCCTGCAAGCACTGTGATTATTAAAAACACGGTGCCGGCGGTTTCAAATAATCTTACATGATTAAATACATGACCGAACAAGCTGAAGGTATTAGAAATGCTGACTTTGAAGCCGAATCCCTTACTTCCAAACATTGATGAGGTATAAAGAATATTATGAATCAATACACCTAATTGTGAAAATCCGCCAACAAATATAAACGGAACAAAGAAAAAGACAGCACCATAAAAAATACATAACAATATATTTTTAAAATTCTTTTTTTTCTTTAATAACAGCAAGCCAAAAAACACCGGATAAATTTTTATAGCCACACTGATTGCTAAGCAAATATATGCCAAATGCCTTTTATATTTCACATCGCTGTCATACTCATTCACAAAATAAAGCAAAAGCGGAAGAACAAGAACTATAATATTTCCTCTTTCAATCAAATATATCATTGGAAAAGAAAATAATGTAAAAAATGCAAACAAAGATTTATTTGCAAAACTGCCATTCTTATACTTGTAAATAAGTTTGGCAAACAAAATGTAACTCACAATGGTGAAACATACAAATATTATCATTCCAAGTGATGTTTCTCTGACTTCTGATGCTTTCATTGAGTCTATATTGAAAAACATAGAGCAAAACTTGTAAAACAGCACAACCAAAGGCGGATAAATTACACCTGATTCACCGTAGGCATCACCACTGCAATCAACAACGCTGTTGAAAAAGTCCATAAAGACATCATCTTTATTAAAAAGAAGATTTGAAACAGTTACACCATTTGACAAAACTCCCATAATTATACAAACAACGAGACTTGCAAATGAAATAATATAAAAAAGTTTACTTGTATTGTTTACATCCTTTAACTTGTTTTTCTTAAAATTCACTCTGTCTTCTCCTTGTTTTCATCATCAAAATTTATTCGTTCTTCTTCAACTACAAGAGGTCGATTCATAATTCTTGCATTCATACTCATAATGTATTCGCCCAAAAAGCCGAGGAAGAAAAGCTGAATTCCGCCGAGGAACATTGAGCAAATAATTGCCGGTGCAGTACCGCCCGGGAATCTATCCCACCAAATAAGTTTCATAATAAGGTAAATAATACCGATTAAAAAGCTTAAAATACCGATTCCGAAACCTGCAAAGGTTGCAATTCTTAAGCCCATTTTTGTGTAAGAAGTAAATGAAAGCATTGCCGCATCATAAAGAGAATAGAAATTATTATGAGTTTTGCCGGCTTTACGCTTCGGTTGCTCAAATTCAATATCTTTTCTCTTAAACCCAAGCTCGGCAACAATACCGCGAATAAAAGGTGTTGGGTCATTAAGATTTTTAAGTACATCAATAAATGCTTTATCATAAAGAGCGAAACCTGTAAAATGCTCAATCTGCTCAACTGATGACATTTTCTTAATCATCTTATAATAGCAGCTTCTTGCCCAATACATAAGTTTGTTTTCTTTACTTGATGATTTAATTGCGCAAACAATTTTATATCCGTTTTCCCATTCGTGAATGAATTTCGGTATCATCTCAACAGGGTCTTGGAAATCGGCGCAAATAGGAATTACGCAGTCCCCGTCTACATGAAGCATTCCGTAATAAGGTGAGTTAAACTGCCCAAAATTTTTAGCATTTAAAATAGCTTTAATTTTCGGATTTTTCTTGCAAATTTCCCTGATGAGAGGGCGCGTATTATCCGTAGAACAGTTATCCATAATAAGAATTTCATAATCATATTGCGGAAGTTCTTCAGTTATTTCTTTTACAACGGCATTACAAATTTGAACAATATTTTCCTGCTCATTGTAGCAAGGAATCATAATACCTATTTTTTTCATATTTTTCCCTCATTTCACCTGTGATTTATACCACTCAACAGTATTTTTAATACCTGTTTCGAAATCGATTTTAGGCTCAAAACCGGTATCTCTTTTTAAATCTTCAATATCTGCGCAAAGATACATTACTTGATTCGGAAAATAATCGACTGCACCGAAATTACATTTTGCACTCGGGCAGGCAATATCACGAATAGTGGTTATATAATCCTTAAGGCTCTTTGTTTTGCCTGAACCCAGGGTATAAATCGCACCGTTTTTGCCCTTTTCTGCTGCAAGATAAAATGCATTTGCAATATCCCCATTATAGAGGAAATCCCATTTCTGCTCACCGGGGGTAAAATCACAATCTTCCCCGTTTAAGAATTTTATAATCGTACTCATAACCATAGTATGCGCACCGTCACCCGGACCGTAAGCCGATAAAATTCTGCACCAAATATGCTTCATTCCAAGCTGAGAACATAAAATTCTGCTCATTTTACCTGCCGCAAGCTTTGCAATTCCATAGCCGTTATCCGGATTTGTGGGTGAAGTTGGTGAAACTTTTTCACCGTCTTTGAGCCTGCCGTTTTCAGCCTGGCTTCCTGCACCTACAAATGTTTCACAGCCAAATCTTTTTGCAAGCTTAACTGCTTCAAGCTCATTTTTAATATTATCGGTTTGCAAAAACATATCGTTTCTGTCTTTACCGTAAGGGCCTGCCCACGCAAGATGAAACATTACATCATACTTTTCATTATCTTTATTTTGAAAATCCGCCATTTCATCAAGCGAGCAATATGCAATTTTAACAAGCGGGTTTTGGGGAATTTTATTTACCCTGCCACCCTTGCGAACTAAAACAAGTGTTTCAACATTTTCGCTTATGAGTTTATTTACAAGTGCTGTACCGACTGCACCGGTAGCACCTGTAACTATCGCTTTTTTCATAAATCAATTATCTTTCGTTATACATTTTTTCATAGTATTGCTGATAATCACCGGAAATAATATTTTCCCACCATTCTTTATTATTAAGATACCAGTCAATAGTTTTTTTAATTCCGTCATCAAACTTGGTGGCAGGAAGCCAACCGAGTTCATTATGAATTTTGGTAGGGTCAATAGCATATCTCATATCATGACCGGGTCTGTCTGTAACATAAGTAATTAAAGATTCCGGCTTGCCAAGCTGTTTTAAAATAGTTTTAACTACTTCAAGATTTGTTCTTTCGTTATGACCGCCTATATTATAAACTTCGCCCTCTCTGCCCTTGCGAATAACAAGGTCAATAGCAGCACAATGGTCCTCAACATAAAGCCAGTCACGCACATTCTCACCTGTGCCGTAAACAGGTAAACTCTCATCTGCAAGCGCACGGCTGATAATAAGCGGAATGAGCTTTTCAGGGAAGTGATACGGTCCATAGTTATTTGAACATCTGGTAATAGTTACCGGTAAACCGAATGTTCTGTGATATGCAAGAACAAGCAAATCTGCACCGGCTTTTGAAGAACTATAAGGTGAAGAAGTATGAATAGGTGTATCTTCAGTAAAGAATAAATCAGGCCTGTCAAGAGGCAAATCGCCATAAACTTCATCAGTTGAAACCTGATGATAGCGTTTAATTCCATACTTTCTGCAAGCATCCATAAGTACCTGTGTACCAAGAATATTAGTTTTAAGAAAGATACCCGGGTCTTCAATTGAACGGTCAACATGTGACTCCGCAGCAAAGTTAACCACAATATCAGGGTGTTCCTCTTCAAAAAGCTTTTCTACATCTGCTCTGTCGGCAATATCACCCTTAACAAATCTAAAATTAGGGTTATCCATAACAGGTGCGAGCGTTGCAAGATTACCTGCATAGGTAAGCTTATCAAAACAAACTATTCTATCCTTTGGATGATTTTTGAGTTGATAAAATACAAAATTTGAACCGATAAATCCGGCACCGCCGGTAACGATAATAGTCATAACTTTCTCCTATATTTCTCCGCAAGCAACTTGTTTTAAATACTTGCCATAATCTGATTTGCCATACTTTTCAGCAGATTGCATAAGTTTGTCCCTATCAATCATACCTGTTCTAAACGCAATTTCTTCAGGTGCGGAAATTCTTATTCCCTGTTGTGACTGAATTGTTTTAACAAAATCAGCCGCATCAATAAGACTCTCCATTGTTCCTGTGTCAAGCCAAGCAAAGCCCCTGCCTAAAAGCTTAACATCAAGTTCTTCATTTTCAAGATAAACTCTGTTTAAGTCTGTTATTTCAAGCTCTCCGCGTGCAGAAGGCTTTTGCTCTTTTGCATATTCTACACAGCGGTTATCATAAAAGTATAAACCTGTAATAGCATAGTGTGACTTCGGCTTTTCAGGTTTTTCTTCAACAGAAAGAACCTTGCCTTGCTTGTCAAATTCAACAATACCGAATCTTTCAGGGTCATCAACACGGTAACCAAATACTGTTGCTCTGTGATTTTCCTCCGCATTTTTCTTTGCTGCCTGAAGGATAGAAGCAAAACCTGCACCATAAAAAATATTATCGCCTAACACCATAGCACAACAATCGTCACCTATAAAATCTTCACCAAGAATAAAAGCCTGAGCAAGTCCGTCAGGTGAAGGCTGGACCTTATATGAAAGCTTAATTCCATATTGACTGCCATCGCCCAAAAGTCTTTGGAAATTAGGCAAATCAGTTGGTGTTGAAATGATAAGTATATCATCTATTCCCGCAAGCATAAGCGTGCTTAAAGGATAATAAATCATTGGCTTATCATAAATCGGCAAAAGCTGTTTTGATGTAACCATTGTAAGCGGATAAAGTCTTGTTCCGCTGCCGCCTGCTAAAATAATACCTTTCATTTTTGTTTCTCCCCTATTATAATTTATTAAATGTATAAAGAATTACATTACCATATTGATTTGAAGCAACATAAGTATCAACAAGCTCGTAGCCTATTGATGCATATGTCTTTAATGCCTCTGTTGCATCTCTTCTTGCAGGAACTACAAGATACACTTTCTTAGGTGTTGAATCAACACCTGCTTGTAAATCAACTGAATATGCCGAAACATTGATTGTGTTTTCGTTTTCGGCATAAGTTTGCCTTTTGTGCTTTACATCCCAATTGATAGGATACTGAACACCGGCAATATGCATTTCATAATAATACAAATCGAAAACAGATATTTTAATATCCTTCTTAGGATTTATATGTTTTACTACTTTTCGCATTAAATCCGAATAAAGCGAATATTCGTTATTATAAACATAGTAATCGCCCAACAAATCATAGGAGAACTGCTCCACATTTCCGTTAAGGTTGCCGATATTAAATACCTTGTGACAACCTGTATTTATATATGTGCAATTCTTACGAATAGCCGGGTCGATTGTGTAATAAACTTGACCTAACATTATAATTGACATAAACAGTGCCACAATATTCTTCAACACATCTAAATTATAGAATATTACGGACAATGATACACCCAAAATCATTGCGTAAGCAACATTGAGCGGATTGGTATATCTTGGGCAATGGCTCAAAGTAAATACACTGAGCATCAATGTAAGCAAGAGCGAAGTTGCAATGTTTGAATATAGTAAAGGTGCATATTCGATATTTGTAACTCTCTCGTACTTTTTCGTACTCTTTTTGATTATATATACTATAAGAGCAACAACAGCAATTGCAATAATAAGCCACCTAAAGCCAAACACAAAGCTTTGCATAACTTGAAGCTTTATATCATAAGGATTGATTCCGAATGTTAACATTCCGCCACCGCTGAATACCTGAAGCTGGTACTTCGGCTTTTCAAAAAAGCAAATACCATACAAACCGGCAGGAATTAACCAAAGAACGAATTTACCAAATGGCATATTTTTAAATTTCCACCATTTGAAGCCCGTGTGCTTATGACGGCTAAAGCATTCAAACGCATATGTTGAAAGCATAAAGAAACCATAAACAAATGCACCTGTGTCTTTTGTAAAACAAAGCAAAAAGCCTATAAATGATACCATAAGCTGATTGTCTTTTTTGTAAGCATACATAAGCCAAATAAGATAAAGCTCTAAATAAAAGTCAGGGCTAAAGTATGTTACAAGGTTAAATGAATAAGGCATAAATGCAAATGCCCCAACAATAAATGCAATAAAAAATTTATTAGGCTTTGCAAAATATTCCTCTAATAACTTATAAAGAATCACCAATGTGACGCAGAACAAAATTGTGTTGCCAATATAAACACCGTACATTTCGCCCATCATTAAGGTTTCAATCGGGGCTAAAAACAAAGCTGTGCCAACAAAAACATGACCCCAAAGTATAAATGAGCCAATCGCTGTTCTTATGTTCTGCTCAAATAATTCAAATGCTTTAACATAAGCACCGTAATACAAATGAGCGTCATAAACAGCTACATTACGATAATTTATAACTGCCAAAACAATTATAATCCCAAGCAAAATAATTAAAGGATAATATCTATTAAATATGTTTTTAATACTTAAGGACTTTTTGGTTTTATTTGTTGCTTTTGATTTTTTTATTGTTGCGATTAAAAATACAACAAAACTCACATTAGTAACAATAAGATAAACGATTGTTTCCGGATGAGTGATTTTAAAATTCTTGTAAGCAAATATAGAATCAACAAAAATTGCAAACCAAAAGTTAATAAATGTAAGCGTTGCACAATTTCTATAATCAAACAAACTGTTGATTTTATTTTTCATAAAAACTAATTACTCCTTGAATTACTGTTTGGATGTCATCATCTGTCATATTAAAGTGAAGCGGTAATCTAAGTAATCTTTCGCTGTCTTTAGTTGTATACTCGTCTTTACCGCTAAACACGCCGTACTTTTCACCTGCCGGAGAAGAGTGAAGCGGAATATAGTGGAAAACAGAAGCAATGCCATTTTCTTTAAGATGCTTCATCATCTTGCTTCTTTGCTCATAATCATCAAGCTTAATATAATACATATGAGCATTATGAACACATTCTTTAGGAATTCGGGTAAGTTCAAGCTTTCCTGCTTCTTCAAGAGGCTTGAATGCTTCATTGTATGTATTCCAAATGTGCATACGCTTATCATAAATTGTTTTGTAATCCTCAAGCTGAGCATAAAGGTATGCGGCATTCATATCACTCGGAAGGAAAGAAGATCCAATATCAACCCAAGTATATTTATCAACATTACCCAAAATAAATTGTGAACGGTTTGTTCCCTTATCTCTGATTATATCAGCTCTGTCAATAAATTTAGGATTATTAACGAGAACTGCGCCACCCTCACCCATACTGTAATTCTTTGTTTCGTGGAAAGAGTAGCAACCAATATCACCGATTGAGCCGAGCTGTCTGCCCTTGTAAGTTGAAGTGACACCTTGAGCGGCATCCTCAACAACAAGCAAATTGTGCTTTTTTGCAATTTCCATAATTGTATCCATTTCACAAGCTACGCCGGCATAGTGAACAGGAACAATTACCTTTGTTTTATCCGTAATTGCAGCTTCGATTTTTGTTTCATCAATATTCATTGTATCCGGTCTTACATCGACAAATACAATCTTTGCACCGCGCATAACAAACGCCATAGCAGATGAAACGAAGGTATAAGAAGGAACGATTACTTCATCCCCCTCTTTAATGTCGCAAAGAATTGCAGCCATTTCAAGTGCGTCGGTTCCCGAAGTTGTAAGAAGAACTTTAGGACTTCCCGTAAGATTTTGCAAAAATTCGTGGCAAAGCTTAGAATATTTGCCGCTGCCGCTGATGTGCTTTTCGTTCTTTATCGCATCAACAATATAACTGTCTTCCTTACCTAGATATGGTGGTTCGTTAAATAAAATCATTTTTCGCCTTTCTTTAATTGTGACTTAACACAAGCTCATTATTATTCTGTAATAATTTTAAACCAATTTGGCATATCAGCCAAAAGTTTATTGAGCGTCTGCCTGTCATCACATCTTACAAACATATTGCCAAAAGATAAACCTGCACCTGAAAACGGTTCGATTTTATCACCCGGCTTTTTTTGAAAATCAATCATTTTAACATATTTGTTTTTGATTTTTTCATCAATTTCATATCTCACGAAAGTTCCGTATTGGCCTTCGTTTGCGTGAAGAACAATCTCACACCAAACACCGTCACACTCAACCTTATCAATCGGTTTAATCGGCATATCAACAGCCTGTCGAATTTCATTTTCAATCAAATCAATTCCATATGCCATCTTTTGAATTTGAGCTATTCTGCAACCGCCACCGCGAGGAGAAACCTCCATTATATAAGGTTTTCCGTTTGAGCCTACACAAGTTTCGATGTTGTAAATACCGTGCTTCATATGAAGAAGAGTCATCAGTCTTTGAAGTTCACTTGTCAATTCGTCTTGATATTTCTTTTCCATTGTAGACGGCCAAATAATCTGTGTCGGCGCATATGGATTTTCTGAATTAACATCAAACAATTGGTCTGAATAAACATTAAACACCAGCTTACCGTCGATTGTAAACGAATCCGCACTCGAATGGCAACCTTTAAACGAAATGAAATCTTCGATAATAAAAGCTCCGTTTCTGCAATTGTCAACCGCTTCTTTAATGGCACTCGGCAAATCCTCAGGCTTTTCAACCTTTGTTACTCCGCGACTGCCGCAAGAATCGGTAGGCTTAACAATTACAGGCCAATCAAAGTAATCAATGTCATTCATCGGTGCATTAACATCGTCATATCTTTTTGAATGAGGAGAATTGAATCCATTATCGGAAAGAAATTTTCTGAATTTGCCCTTATCCTGCAAAATAACTGCCGATTCATACGGGCATTGGAAATTCAAGCCAAGCTTTTCTGCCACATAAGCCGCCGTTGTAGCTGCAATATCATTTACAAAAGCAGTAACGCCGTCAATTTTTAATTCCTTTGCAAGATTTAAAACAGCCTCTTTGTCAATAACGCTGACATTGTGATATTCATCGGCATATTTATGAGCTGCATTGTCAGGAAGATAATCGGCAGTAATAACATAAACGCCAAGTTCGTGCGCTTTTTCAATCAAAGGAAGTAAATAAAAGCTTCCCCCTAATATCAATAACTTTTTTCTTTCCATATCTTTCTCCTTATTTATATGTTAATCAAAACATCATTAAATAATTTTGCACATTATATGCGTGTCTTCGTCACCCATTATTTTGCTTTCGCCGGTATATTCAAAACCGCAACCTTCATAAAGCTTAATTGCAGGAACATTATCCTTGGCAACATTGAGCATAACCTTTTTAAATCCCTTTTCCTTTGCAAAATCAAAAGAATAGTAAACAAGCTTTTTAGCCAAGCCCTGTTTTCTGTACTCTTTTAGAACATAAAGATTGCCGAAATAAGCTTCAAGCGTTTCATAATTGTTGCAGTAAAGATTAAAATAAGCAATCAATTTTCCTTCTTGAACAATGCCGATAGGATTGCCAAGCTTCAAAAATTTTTCACTCGTTTGCTTCATTTCTTCTTCGGTTTTATAAATCTTGATTTCACGATTAAAGTCCATAAGTAAATCAAGTGCATTATCAAGCTCTTTTAATTCAATAATCTTAATTTCTTCGCTCATAATTTTCTCCCAATATTAAGATGATTATTTTTCAACTTCATCAGGTTTTCTTCCGTTCTTACAAGATACCTGCCTTACAACAAACTGCGGTGTCTTATTGATACACAAATAAATTCTTCCGACATATTCGCCTATCATTCCGAGTATTACAAAAGCAATGCCAAACATAAACATTATAACTGCAATAGTTGAACTCCAACCAACCAAAACTTCCGGATGAACAAGCTTATGAATTACAACATAAATACCGACAACCACGCCGATAAACGCAGCAATCAAACCGAATACAATTGAAACTCTGAGTGGCTTGATTGAAAAGGAAGTAAAACCGTTTAACCAAAGGTTCAACATTTTTTTGAATGTATAGCCGCTCTTACCCTCAAGCCTTTCATTTTGCTTAGAATCAATCAACGCAATATTGAATGTGCTTCTTAACACAAGACCTTCAATATACGGATACGGCTGATTATACTTTATAATTTCTTTTACAACAAATTTCTTTGCTGCGAAAAAAATAGGTACAAGCACTCCCTTAGGGCGCGGAATCATCCAATTAGCCATAGCAGTTGCACACTTTGTACCAAATTCACGATACAAAGAACGCTTGCCACGGTCAACATAGCGAGGAGCTGCTACATCGTAGCCCTCATTAAGCTTTTCTATAAGCTGCGGAATTATGCTCACTTCTGTTTGACCGTCATCCTCACAGGTTGCAATCACTTCGCCCTTGGCATAATTAAAGCCCGCCATTATAGCCGCATGCTGTCCGCTGTTTCTTGCAAGGTCAACAGCGTATGTATTTTCTCTTTTCTTTGCAATCTCTTCGATTATTTCAAATGTATTGTCCGGCGATCCGTCATTGACCATAATAATTTCATAGGTCATATCCGTTTTTTCCATTGTTGCGTCAATATCGTTTACTACTTTTTTTATATTATCGCCTGAACAATAGCAAGGAATAATTATTGATAAATCCATTTTTTAGCTCCTTAGTTAAACTGTAATATAATATCCTAATCTTGTGCCGCTGTCTTTAACATTGCCGATATTTTCATATTCTATATCGCTCACACGATACAAACATTCAGGATTGTTCTTTTTAATCTCTTCAAGCTTGTCCAAATCCTCTTGAGTAAACATAAAGTGAATTTGAACTTCCTTATGAGTCGGATTTTCAGCAAATTCCAATTCGTTTGCACACGCAACATCAATAACCATTTTTATAAAATCATTACCTGTTGAAAGATAGACCAAATCAGAACCTATACAGTCTCCGCCCATTCTTGCGCCGATTTCAATTATATGGATATTTCCGTTTGAATCGACCTTAAATTCACTGTGACCTGCGCTGTTTTCAATATGAAGAGCATCAAGTGCTTTCATAATAACATCAATAGCCTTTTTTTCAATCTCAGGCGAAAGGTCGCTCGGTTGCTTATGAGCCGTTTCAATAAAATGAGGAGCACCGGTTGTATATTTTTTTGTTGTTGCAAGGAAATGATGAACACCGTTTGACGAAATAGTTTCCATACTGTATTCGTTACCCTCAAGGTATTCTTCAACAATAGCCTTTTTTTCAAATGATGTCTCACAGGCCTCTTTTATTGCTTTAAGTAAACCGTCAGTACTCTCAAGCTTCATAATGTTTCTGCTGCCCGACCTGTCAGTAGGTTTAACAATTATAGGAAATTTAAAATCTTTAACCTGCGACTCGTCAAAGTTTTCATCTGCCAAAACAAATTTGGGGCAAGGCAATCCAGCCGCCATAAATGCTTCACGCATTTTATATTTGTTTGTCTGAATAGCAGAATATTTCATCTTGTTGCACGGCAGGCCAAGATTTTCAGCAACATAGTTCACTGTGATTGAAGCTAAATCGGAAGCTATTGAGCAAACGCCGTCAGGTTTAATCTGCTTGCATTTATCCAATATTTCTTCTTTCTCCACAATACTGATAGGATAAAAGTAATCAGCTGTACTTTTTCCAACTGCTCCTTCCTCCCAAGCAAAAACATGGGTTTCATAACCTAAACTCTTTGCTTTTAGTATTAACTGATTTTGAAAATCATTTGCACCGATGATGACTAATTTTTTCATAATATTCCTCATTTTTAAAGATATATTTTAAATTACATAAAATGTTTTTGTTGTATTTAATATAACAAAATAAGAAAAACCACTTACAACAGAAGCCGAGTAAGCTAAAATTCCTATCAAATAAACAAATCGTTCTTCGCTTTTGCTGTTTTTATAATTAGAAATCCACTGCGTTAAACAAACGATATTAAGCAAAAAGCTAAAGAAGTACATACCCCAAGCAAAATTTCCGTCGTTTTCGCGCATACCTGTTTCTTTAAGTACAAGAAAAGTGAAAAAGCTCAAAATATACATCAACCATACTTTTGTCAAAATGCTTTTTTCGGATTTGCTTCTGTCTTTAAACAACAGCAAAAATGTTGAAAACAACGGAAAAGCCAAATCACAAAGCAATGCTAAAAGTGATGTTTTGAAAAACTGCCTTAATAAATCAAGGCTGAAAATTATTTGACTGTCATCATCTGCAGCATACAAAATTTTGTATTGATAAAATAAAACAGTAAGTGAAATCAAAACGCATACGCCAAATGCAATCGAATTTTTCAAGCATTTACCCTTTTGCTTTATAAAGTCAATTATCATAAACAAAAGCATAATCGGCGCAAACGAAATAATAAAATTCGGCTTGACGCTGTTTGCAAATAAAAGTGAAACCGTAAAAACCACGGCGTAACCAAAATTGATTTTTTTAAGATATGTTGATTCAATCAAAAAATACATTGCAACAGCCATTACGGCAAAAAGTCGCATTAAAATATATGTCGTATTGTGCCAAGGCTGTGTTGAAGTAACAAAATCACAGTAATAGTGTTCATAATACTTAACAACATAAATTGAACTGATAAACACAGTAGTTGCCGATATTGGCAAAAACCTCCAAAAAGAAAACAACTTTTCTTTGCCGTAAAGCTTAAACAGCACATACATCAAATAGTTGACTGCAAAAACGGTAAGCACAACTGCTACTGCAAGCATAACAGCAATACTGTCTTTACTTTGTGTCAGCGAATAAAGCGATTTTATTAAAACGGTCATTAAGGAATAGCCTTTCATATTATAATCAATAACCGTTTTAACATGGATATAAATATCCGAATAGTTTTTAGTAAATATCAATTTGTGAAACAAGTGATATGATGTATAAAAAACACCACTGAGCATAACGGCGTTAAACACAGCAATAATCACTTTGTATAATAAAGTCACAGGCTTGCCAGTCTTAACTTTACTTATCATATTTGATTTTCCTCATTCTTTCTTTTAAATTTACGACATTTTCCGTCAGCAGAATTTAAAAATCGTCATAAAAACTCATTATTTTTTATTATATATAATATTATAATAATAGTCAAGGTTTAATACTTAATTTTAAAAGCATAAAAGTAAAAAAAGAGGCACAAATTCAAAAACAAAAATGATATTGTAATTTTTGTGTAATTACTATATAATAGCGTTAACAATCTTTAACAGGTGGAAATTTTTATGGATTTTAAAAAGAAGTTTGCGGGCGATTTTTCGCTCACATTTTTGGGAGTGTTAATATACAACGGTGCGTTGCAATTCATCATTTACCCGATGCTCAGCAAAACATTAGGTAATGATGCATACGGAGAAATTCTTTACTATATCGGAATTTTTTCAATCACTTCTATTGCATTAGGTCTATCAACGGCTAACACAAGGCTCGTCCAAAGAAACAACTACGAAATATCAAACGGCGACTGTATGTCCTTTAATTTCATAATTCTTGCAATTATGAGTATTGCCTGCGCCGTGTTGCTCTCGTTTCAAAAAATTTCAGCTCTCGATATTGTAATGGTAATTGTTGTACAAGCACTTATGGCGATTAGAACTTACAGCGAGGTAGTTTACAAAATAGCAATTGCTTTTAAAAGATATCTCTATTTTTATATTGTAGTAACCGTCGGATATATCCTCGGAATTGTTATATTTAAGTTTTGCAACTTCTGGTGGATTCCGTTCATATGCGGCGAAGGTTTGGGCGTTTTATTCTCTTTCCTGTTTACAGATTTAAAAAACAAGCCATTTTTTCCTTTTGCTTCATTCAAAAAGTATTCGAAAAGTGCCACTCCGCTTTTAATTTCGTATTTTTTATACTATCTTGTTATGAATCTCGACAGAATCATTTTAAGAAACATCCTCGGCCCTGAAAGCGTGGGAAGCTATTACACAGCCACTCTGATAGGAAAAACGGCTGCAATGATTGTTGCTCCGCTCAGCGGTGTAATCATCGGATATTTAACCAATGACGATTCAAAAATGGATAAAAAGCAATTCACAAAATTTAACTTTATTGCTGTTGTCGGCGGCTTATTGTTTTTTGGTTTAACACTTATAGGTACTCCGATTTTCACAAAAATCTTTTATCCGGATTATTACAAAGAGGTACTTCACATTATGTTTCTTGTAAACTTCGGTCAGGTTATGTGTTTCGTTTCAGAGCTTATACTCAATGTTGTTTTAACATTCAGGCATGAAAAATGGCAAATGGTTATTCAAATAATTTATGCAGCTATTTTCATCATTTTGGCAATAGTGTTTGTTAAGACAATCGGCGTTCTTGGTATGGCAATCGCCACGGCAGTGGCAAACGGACTCCGACTTTTGCTTGCAATAGTAATCGGCTACACAGGAAAAGATGTTCAAAAACCAAAACAAATAAACGAATAAAAAATACAGACCTCAATAAAAAGTTGAGGTCTGTATTTTTTTTTATCTTTCATTAAAATTATAAAAATTGTATTTATAACAAAACCGATTTTATTCACCGTCAAGCGGTTTAATATAAAGGTTTTCTCGAAGTTCTTCCCTCGGTAAGAACGGGGCAAGGTCTTCAAGAGGCGGGCTGACGATTCTACCGTCTTCAAGCCTTCTTGCACTGCTTTTAGGTTCCCAAACCTGTGTTGTATCCGTAAATATTTCGCAAAATGCAAATCCCGGTTTTGCAAGCACTTCATCAACAACTTTTTTCATATCGTCATTATTATGTGCGCTGTAATACGGGAAACCGAAAGCTTCTGCAATCTTTGAAAATTCAGGGAATGAAAGGTCGTGCGATTCAGGGCCGATACCAACCTTACTATGCTCGCTGAAAATATTATTTTGAGTAAGCCTGATTGAATGATAACCCTGATTATTTATAAGAAAAAGCTTAATAGGAAGATTATTTGTAACAATCGTTTGAAGTTCCTGAAGATTCATCATAATTGAACCGTCACCTTCAAGGCAAATTGTATCTTTTCTTCCGTCTGCAACGCAAAGGCCGATAGCAGCCGGCAAGCCATATCCCATACTTGCAATAGCACTGTTTATAATAAACCTTGTGCCGCTTTTAATTGTATAATTTTGGTGGCCTACCACACAGCAAGCACCGTTTGATACTGCGGTATAGCTTTCTTCGGGAAGTCGGTCGCTCAAATATTTAATGAATGCAAACACATTTGCAAATTCGCCGCCGTTATTCCAATGCCTGTCAAGAGTTACAGGATATTTATGCTTCCAATTTTGGCAAATATCAAGCCATTTTTGATTATTAAATACTTTATCTTCGGCAATTTCATTGACTTTTTCAAGAAAATCTTTAGCGTCTGCCCAAACTGCTTTATCAACATGAAGGGTATGCTTCATCATTTCCGATTTATCAATATCAACCATAATAACCTTTGCTTCTCTTGCCCAGGTATCATAGCCATAACCTACTTGGCGAATTGAAATTCTTGTACCTATTGCAACAACCAAATCGGAATTCTGCACAGCAAAGTTGCCCGGGCGGTCACCCATATTACCGCCCCTGCCGACATAAAGTTCGTTATCATTTTCAATAAGGTCTACACTGTTCCAATATGTTACGATAGGAACATTCAGCTTTTTAATTGCTTTTCTGAATTCATCATATGCACCCGAAAGGCGAATACCGCCGCCGGCATAAATAACAGGCCTTTCGGCTTTTTTTATTTCATCCAAAACAAATTTGACTTCACTTTCTGCCACCGGAGGAGGAAGAAGTGCGTCATCATTTGCAGGGTCATAACCTTTAAGGTCATCTGTTTCAATTACAGTACCTTGAATATCAACAGGCACATCAATCCAAACAGGACCCGGCCTGCCTGTTGTTGCCAAATGCCAAGCTTTTTCGCAAGCATAACGAATATCCATAGGATTTTCAATCATAGTTGCATACTTGGTCATAGCTTCAACAGATTTAACTATATCATACTCCTGGTCACCGAGTGAACGCAGGTTAATTTCAGGATTAAGAGTTTTTGCATAGCGGGAAGTAGTGGTATATTTTACCTGACCTGAAACTATAAACATAGGAATAGAATCAAGCCAGCCGCCGCAAACACCGGTGAGCGCATTTATTCCGCCCGGGCCTGAAGTAACGCAAACAAGCGCAATTTTATTTTCAAGTCTTGCATACGCTTCAGCCGCAATAGCGCAAGCCTGCTCGTGATGATTATATGTTGTGTGTAAACCTTCCTGATGGCCGAAAGCGTCATTTAAGTGCATTGCACCGCCGCCGACAACCGAAAAAGCATCGCTTACACCGTGGTCAACAAGAAACTGGGAAATATAATTTGCAACTTTAATTTTCATATTTTCTTAAATTCTCCATTCACAAAATCAAGCCTTACCTTTAAAAATTTAATTTTTAAAGGCAAAGCTCGTTAAATTTTATTAAAAATTAAAGATTTACAGCTTCAATAATTGTTTTAGCCATATAATCAATCATTTCGTCTGTCATTCCCGGATATACGCCGATCCAGAAAGTATTATTCATAATGCTGTCAGTTACAGAAAGGTCGCCTACAACTCTGTAACCTGTGCCTGATTTTCTCATTTCATCAAATACAGGTTGCTTTGTAATATTACCGGCGAAAAGCATTCTTGTTTGAACACCGTGGTCTTCACAATACTGAACTACTGTATTTTTAGATGTTCCTTCTTTACAAGTGATAAGGAAACCGAACCATGACGGTGTGCTGTTTTCGGCCGGAATAGGAAGAATAAGCTTATCAGATACTGCTTCAAGTGCTTTATGAAGTCTGTCAAAATTATGGCGTCTTCTTTCAACAAATGAAGGGAATTTTTCAAGCTGTGCGCAACCTACTGCTGCCTGCATTTCAGTAGCTTTAAGGTTAAAGCCAAAGTGTGAATATACATACTTATGGTCATAACCGAGCGGAAGCTCACCATACTGCTTATCAAAACGGTGACCGCAAAGGTTGTCCATACCTGACGGGCATACGCAATCACGGCCCCAGTCACGCATTGAACGGGAAATTTTATTAAGAAGAGGGTCGTTAGTATAAACTGCGCCGCCCTCACCCATAGTCATATGGTGCGGAGGATAGAAGCTTGAAGTACCGATGTCGCCGATTGTACCTGTAAACTTCTCTTCACCGTTAATAACATATTTACTGCCGAGTGCATCGCAGTTATCTTCAATAAGCCAAAGGTTATGTTTAGTACAGAAATCCTTAACAGCCTTAAGGTCAAAAGGATTACCGAGTGTATGCGCAATCATAACTGCCTTTGTTTTATCACTGAGTGCTGCTTCAAGCTGTGAAGCGTCAATATTGTACTGCGGAATTGTTAAATCAACAAATACAGGAACTGCACCGTATTGAATAATAGGAGATACAGTTGTAGGGAAACCTGCTGCTACCGTGATTACTTCATCACCCCTGTTTACTCTTCTGTCACCAAGGAGAGGTGAAGTGAGTGTAGCAAAAGCAAGAAGGTTTGCAGATGAACCTGAATTTACAAGTGAAACATACTTAACGCCGAGATATTTGCCGAATTCCTTTTCAAACTTATCGCAATATCTGCCTGCTGTAAGCCAAAATTCAAGTGCCGAGTCAACAAGATTTGTCATTTCTTTATTATCAAACACACGGCTTGCATAAGGAATTCTGTCACCCTCTTTATATTCAGGTTTAGCCTTAAATTTATCGCAATATTCTGCAACCATTGCAAGTATTTCTTCTTTTGCCTGTGCCTCTGTCTTATTTTCTAACATTCAGTCAGTCCTCCAATTCAAAAAATTCATCAATTTGTTTATCCATAACAGCAGAAATATCACCGCCGTCAAAATATACTTTAGTCCATTCAACTATTTTTTCAACTGCTTCTTCAACGCTCCAGCGCGGTTGCCAGCCGAAAACTTTTTTAACCTTAGTAGTATCAAGCCTTAAGAAATTAGCTTCGTGAGGTGCATTTGCCTCACTCACATCTTTCCACTTTGCACCGTCACCCCAAAGTTTACAGAAAAGAGTAACAAGCTCGCCCGTAGTTCTGCAATCGGAATCATTAGGGCCTACATTATAATATCCTTCAAGCTCGTGGTTTTTATACTGTGCTTCAACTATCATAAGATAAATTTTAAGCGGTTCAAGAACATGCTGATAAGGTCTTGTTGAATTAGGATTACGAACTATAATGGTTTCGCCGTTTTCAACTGCCCTTACGCAGTCAGGTATGATTCTGTCATTAGCAAAATCACCGCCGCCGATAACATTACCTGCCCTTGATGTTGAAACAGCAACTCTTCCGTCAGTGAAAAACGACTTTTTGTAGCTGTGAGTTACAAGTTCAGAGCAAGATTTACTGTTTGAATACGGGTCATAACCGTCAAGCGGCATATCCTCGGTAAATGCAACATTTGTTTCCTGATTTTCATATACCTTATCTGTTGTGATATTAAGAAAAGATTTTACGCAATCAAAAAGCCTTACACATTCACAGATATTTACCGTACCCATTACATTGGTTTCATAAGTGTAAACCGGCATTTTATAGCTGTCACGCACAATCGGCTGTGCAGCAAGGTGAAATACAAGTTCAGGCTGTTCCTTTTCAAAAACTTCTTTGAGTTTATCAAGGTCGCGAATATCTGCGATATATGATGTAATTTGATTTTTAATACCCGAAAGTTCAAAAAGGCTTGGATTTGTAGGCGGGTCGATTGAATAGCCTACTACATTCGCACCGGCATTTACAAGAATTTTGCAAAGCCAAGAACCTTTAAACCCGGTATGGCCTGTTACGAGTACCTTTTTTCCTTTATAAAATGATAAATCCATATTTTTTACCAAACCTTCCAAGGAGCAGTTCCGTTTGCCCACATTTCTTCAAGCTGCATTTTTTCTCTGAGCGTATCCATAGGCTTCCAGAAACCGTTATGAATGTATGCATCAAGCTCGCCCATTGAAGCTACTGTTTCAAGCGGTGCTTTTTCAAATACGGTTGAATCACCCTCGATATAATCAAAAATCTTCGGTTCAAGAACCATAAAGCCTGCGTTAATGCGGCTGCCGTCCATATCGCTCTTTTCTCTGAAAGAAGAAATTGTGAGGTCATCCTCAATTCCGAGGCAACCGAAACGCTGGCCTACCGATACTGCTGTCATTGTAGCAATGTGGCCATGTTCCTTATGGAATTTTACAAGTTCGTCAATATTTACATCGGCAACACCGTCACCGTATGTAAGCATAAACGGTTCATCACCGATATATTCCTGAATTCTCTTTACTCTGCCGCCTGTCATAGTATCAAGCCCTGTATCAACAACAGTAACTTTCCACGGCTCTGCATGTTCGCTGTGAACAGTCATTTTATTTGATGCAGTAAAGTCAAATGTAACATCTGAGCAATGAAGAAAATAATTAGCAAAATATTCCTTAATTGCATATTGCTTATATCCTGCACAAATTATAAATTCGTTATATCCGTAATGTGAATAAGTTTTCATTATATGCCAAAGAATAGGATAACCGCCGAGTTCAATCATCGGCTTTGGCTTATTTTGACTTTCTTCGCTGATACGGGTTCCGTATCCGCCTGCAAGAATTACTACTTTCATTTTAAACCTCCGCGATCAAATTATAAATTTAGATAATCATTTAATTTATTAAATATGCATAACTATTTGTAGTTTATCACATTTTAATATTGTTCGCAACAATAAAATATAAAATATATTCTCTATTTCGCTCTTCCGACAAGTTGCATTATTGTTTGAACCTTTTTTTCTTTTTCACCACCGTATTCACAATATGACGATGAATAATCTTTTTGCTTTGTTCTGTAATATGTTGCCAAAGGAGTTGTATCTTCCTCCAAAGTGAAATAAACAGTATCGTTTGATTTAGTATAATACCTAAATTCATAAAGCGCATTTTGTTTAGGTTTAAAGGCTTTGTTTAAAGATATTTTGGAAAATTTATGCGATTTATCCTTAATATCCTTTACATTCACACTGCCCTGCGCTTCAATTTCGCCGGTGCGTGTATTTATAACATCAACATAAAGTTTCACTTTCTTATTTGTTTTATCTTCCTCATTTTCATCTTTTAATGCCGAGTCACAAACAATGTAAACTTTATCAACCGTCATTTTTTCAAGCTTTGTAAATTGGCTTACGGTTTTATTCTCACAAACTTCAACTATTTGCTGATTTTCACCGCCTCTTAATTTCCAAAGCATATCAGGCCTGTCTGCAAAATTCTGCAAGCTTAAAAGCGAAGCGCAGATAAATACTAACGAAAACGCTAAAAATCTAATGTTAATTACTGCTCTGCCTTTTTTTATTTGAGCATTAAGCTTTTCAAAATTAAACTTCGGATGTTTAAATATAAATCCGATAAGGAATATTGCAACAATTATGCTAAACATAGTATTTGCGTCTTTATATACAAAAATATCACTCAAAGTCAAAGTAGGAGCCTGCTTATATTTAAGCATATTCATAAGGATACCGTATCTCATAAAATTCTGCTCATTAACGGTAAATTCAAATTGATTTGCAATATAAACAATCATTGCCAAGCCTAAAAGCGCGTCTATCCACATAAATACATCATAGTGCTTGTTAATCACAATGCTAAGCACCCAAAATGGAACCATAAACATAAGCCACTGCGGATGCCAATACATTAAGCCAAACAGTACAAAGCAAACGCCGCAGGAATAAAACATTGAATAACTTACAAGCATTTTGAAATCTTTAGCCTTTGTGAAATACGCAAATGCTATAATTGCAAGAAGACCGACATACAGCCCGTTTATTGACACTTCGCCGATTTTAATCATAAAGCCGGACGCATAATCAAGAGCAGTAAAGCCGAATACATTTTTCAAAAATGCTTTTCTGTCAAAAACAACATAAAATAATATTTCAAAAGCAGTCGGCAAAACGCTTGCCGCTATCGCAACAAGTGATTTTAATACATTTTTAAATCTGAGCAAAAGAAGAACAACAAATATAATTATCGCAAAATACTTAAATGTTACCGCAATGCCGAAATAAAGGGTAAACAAAAGCACATCTTTTTTAGACATAACTTTTTTGAAATAATGATTCATTGCGAGAAGCATAAACAAAACGGTAAATATATCATATTGGCAAAAAAGGAATTGGCTGAAAAACGACATTGGTGTTGTATAAAACAAAAAGGCTGTAATAATGCCCTTTTTCTTATCAAAGCCAAGCCTGCAAACAGTAATATGATACATTAAATATCCGCTTATAAAATAGCAAATTGTTGGCAGTAACTTATTCCAAAAAGCAAAAACAGCCGACCAATCACCCATATACTGCGGCAAAAGGCCGAAAAGCTTCATAGGTATATTCCAAATTGCGAAAACTATAAATGTGGTAGGCAGATAATTTGCACCGTAAAGCCCGTCTGTATCCACACAGGCAGAATAAAAATCCGTAATATGCCCTTTCAAATATTCGCCGGCATGGCCTGCTGTTATCAGCACATCCTGATGGCAAAAAAACAAAAAGCAAAATGCCGCAACCACAGCAAACATAACCCATTGAAGCACAGATATACCGCGCGGACTTATTTCATCAATTTTCTTTAATCTTTTTTCAAGTTTTTCTATCATATTTCGCTCCGAATTTATATAGATAATCAAAATTTTACATACATTTACATTTTACAGTATAACATATTTTTTTGAAAAATCAATTATTATATCACCCGCGCGGTTTGCCTATTTTGTAGCACTTTAAAAGCAAGGCACAAAACCTTGGGTATGCATACAACAATATATAGTCAATTTTAAAAAATGCTTTACTTTTAGAAGTGATAATGATATAATTTACTAAAATACAAGTATAATGTATTATTTTAGATTGAGGTGTATTTGGATATGAAAAAAATCGTTTCAATAATCGTTGCAACAATGATGGCTATATCAATGTTTGCCGTAAGTGTTCCTGCTATGGCTGAAAATGTAAGCAGTCCTGCTGCCGTAACCATTGCAGACGGTAAGGTTAAAACCACAGTAAACGGCAAGGAAAGACAGGGTGTCACTTACAAAATCAATGTAAATAAGCCTAATGAAGTTACTTTTACTTATAACGGTAAGGGTACATTAAAAAGTTGGAGCGATAACCTTTCATCACTCGGTCTTGTTGAAGGAACTGATTACACAATAACTGTTAATAAAGACGGAAGTGAAACAATCAGCTTTATTTCACGAAAAGCTGTCACAGCTTGGAACAACGGTTCTGTTGTAGTAAACGCAGTAGTTGACTTTGACGAAGCTACAACAAAAGCAAGTAAAGAAAACAAAGAAAAGACAACCAAGGCAAAGAAAAATACTTCTTCAAAATCACCTGCAACAGGTGCATCAAGTGCAGTTTTGGCAGGCGGTGTAGCAGCAGCCGGTGCAGGCATTGCAGTTTTGGCAGCTATGAAGAAAAAGGAAAACGACTAATAAAACCGTGACTAAAACCTGTTTGCGAATGCAAACAGGTTTTAGACTGTCGATAAACTGGCTAAAGCGCGCCGAATAAAATGAATAAACCTTTTTACTTCCATTGCAAAGTAAGGTGGGTGCAACTTGTTGTACTCGAAGGGATTGTGAAAAAACGGCTTGGACATCGAGTTCAAGCCGTTTTTGGCGCTTGTCGTATTTTGCTCGGGGGCAGTACCATCGTACAGCTCCCGCTCGCAAAATACGAAATTTATCTCACTTTCTCGAAGTCTCCCAGCGTGTAGAAACTTATAATTTAACTTTTTCTACACGCTGACCTGTTTGCAAATGCAAACAGGTTTTGTTTTGTTGTTATAAAAACTTTGCTGTTTTTATAACATAAATTTACAATATTGCTATATTATTTTTACTAAAAATATGTTATACTATACCTTGTTTTAAACTACAATGCTTCGGAGATTATGATGAACGATAATAACAATATCGAAAATAATGATGTTAACGGCAATAAGAAAAAATCAATAAAGTTAATCGTGCTTTTTTTGATTATATTTGCTTTGCTGTTTGCAGGTGTGTATTTTGGAATGGCAATTTGGCAAAAAAATGCACAAACACCTGATGATACAAGCAATGTAACCGTAACCCAAAGCGCTGAAAAAACAGTTGAAAACCCTATTGATTTTGCAAAACTTCAAAAGCAAAATGACGAAATATACGCATACATCAAAATTGACGATACCAAAGTTGACTGCCCGATAGTTCAAAGCGGCAGTGATGACGCATTTTATTTAAGGCACAAGGCGGAAGATAAATCTTGGTCTGCAAGCGGTGCAATTTATACCGAAGTTGCAAACAGCAAAGATTTTGATGATTTTGTAACGGTGATTTACGGGCATAACGGCTATTCCGATACTTTTTTCACCACACTTCACTATTTTGAAAAAGAGGAATTTTTTAATTCGCACCCGTATTTTTACATTTACACCCCGAAAAGAAAGCTGACTTATCAAGTTATTTCCGCTTTTAAATATGACAACCGCCATATACTTAACAGTTTTGATTTTAACAAGGAAGCATCAATTAAAGAATGGCAGGATACAATCACAAATCCAACATCAAGTTTAAAAAATGTGAGGAAAAATCTTGATGTACCGCTTAGTATTAACAGCAAAATCGTAGTTCTTTCAACCTGCATTACAAACCAGAGAAACAACAGATATTTAGTCTGCGGAGAATTAGTAAAAGATGAAAAAACCAATTGACCCGAATTTAGACAATATTATTGACGATATAATTTCACCTGATAATTATGAAAATGCGGATAATGCCGAACCGTCTTTAAACAAAGCCGGTTTGAAAGACGATAATGAAATCAACTTTTCATTTACCGGCAGTGCGGATGTTCCCGAAAAAAAAGATTTTAACCGCCAAAAATCAGGATTTGAAATTGAAGCAAAAAGCGGCGGAGAATATCATCATTCCCACCATTATTCATCAGGTGAACACCGCCATTCTTCAAGTTCTCACCACTCCCACCACCATAAAAAGAAGAAAAAATTGAGCATTCCGGCAAAGATAGGAATTTCTGCTCTTTCAATAATATTAGCAGTGGTGATTGCATTTGCAGGCACTTTTGCCTACCTTGAAACAAGAGGTAAAAGCGAGCTTAAAGATACCGGCGGGCAAACAGAATATCAAGAAACAATTGAATATAAGGGTAACAAATATGTTTATAACAGTGATGTTGTGGCAATAGCGTTTTTGGGTGTTGATAAAAGAGATTTAGGCCTTGAAAACGGAGCAGTAGGCACCGGCGGCCAGGCTGATGCCGATATTTTGCTCACTGTTAACACAAAAACCGGCAAGGCGAAAGCTATCGCAATTCCGCGTGACACCATGGTTGATGTTGATTTATACAGTGAAAGCGGAATATTTTTAAGAAGTGAAAAAATGCAGCTTTGCCTCAGCTTCGCTTACGGTGACGGTAAAAACAAATCGGCACAAAATGTTACAACTTCAATAAGTCGTATACTTTACGATGTGCCTATCACAAAATATTTTGCGCTTGACCTTAACGGCATTGCCCCGATAAACGATTCAATCGGCGGAGTTACCGTTGACTCACTTTATGATTTTAAAGATTTGGGAATTAAGCAGGGCGATAAAATCAAACTTAAAGGCGATATGACCGAAAAATATGTTAGGCAAAGGGATATGGATACAATAAATGCCTCACTCAACAGAACTGCAAGGCAGGTTCAGTACATCAAAGCTTTTGCTTCGCAGGTTATTCCGGCTGTAACACAGGATTTCAGCGTGGTAAACAGACTTTATGACACCGCAAGCAAGTACAGCACTACAAATCTTTCACTCTCAAATGTAACATACCTTGCCTCACTTATGCTTTCAAAGGGCATTACAAATTTTGACACAACCACTATTGAAGGCACAATGAAAGAAAGCACAAAAAAAGACTATGCAGATTATGTTTATGCAGAGTTTTATCCTGATGAGGATAAGCTTATGGAATTAGTGCTTGATACATTTTATATAAAACAAAATTCTTAATACTATCAATCAAATTTTTATATAATCCCTCATTGTGAGGTTTATTATATATATTACTTAAAGCTTACATTGTAAGCGGAAAGGCTGTAAGTTATGAATAAAGAAACTAAAAAAATGCTTTCTTTAAATGCCACTAAAATCAGGATTGGCATTATTGAAGGCACTCATTCGGCAAAAGCGGGCCACCCGGGTGGAAGTCTTTCATCTGCTGACTTGTTTTCATATCTCTACTTTGCTGAAATGAAAAATCTTGACCCAAAAAATCCTAAGGCTGAAAACCGTGACAGATTTGTTCTTTCAAAAGGTCATTGTGCGCCGGGCCTTTACAGTGCGCTTGCACTTAAGGGATATTTTCCGTTTGAAGATTTAAAAACTCTTCGCCACATCGGTTCATACCTTCAAGGGCATCCTAATATGAATACCGTACCGGGTGTTGATATGTCAACAGGTTCACTCGGCCAGGGTATCAGCGCCGCCGCAGGTATGGCAAAAGGTGCAAAATATTTGAATGAAGACATCAATGTTTACACCCTTTTAGGTGACGGTGAAATCGAAGAAGGTCAGGTTTGGGAAGCAATGATGTTTGCAAGCCAGTACAAGCTTGATAACCTTTGTGTTATAGTTGATGTTAACGGACTTCAAATTGACGGTAAATGCGAAGATGTAATGAACGCAGAACCTATTGATAAAAAAATGGAAGCTTTCGGCCTTAATGTAGTTAAAATTAACGGTAATGATTTTGACGAACTTGAAAAAGCATTTGATGAATTCCACAAAAATATGGGTTCGGGAAAGCCATTCGGTATTATTATGAAAACCGTTAAAGGCTTGGGTGTATCATATATGGAAAATCAAGTTGGTTGGCACGGTAAAGCTCCTAATGATGAAGAATATGAAATTGCAATGAATGAGCTTAAAGCCAAGCTTGCAGAAATTGAGGAGGCGTAATTATGGCAGAAATTAAAAAAATAGCAACTCGTGAAAGCTATGGTAATGCACTCAAGGAATTAGCAGGCGAAGGTGCTGACAAACTTGTTGTATTAGACGCTGACCTTTCAGCAGCAACAAAAACAGGAATTTTCAAAAAAGAATATCCGAATCGTCATATTAACTGTGGTATTGCAGAATCAAATATGATGTGCGTAGCTGCCGGCTTAAGCACAATGGGGCTTGTTCCTTTTGCTTCAAGCTTTGCAATGTTTGCGGCAGGCAGAGCATTTGAGCAGGTTAGAAACACAATCGGCTATCCGCACCTTAATGTTAAAATAGGTGCAACACATGCGGGTATTTCAGTTGGTGAAGACGGTGCTTCACACCAATGTTGTGAAGATTTTGCACTTATGCGTTCAATTCCGGGAATGGTAGTTATCTGCCCGGCAGATGATATTGAAGCAAGGCAGGCAGTTAAAGCAGCCTACAAATATGAAGGCCCTGTTTACCTTCGATTCGGCAGACTTGCAGTGCCTGTATTTCACAATGATGATTATAAATTTGAAATCGGCAAAGGCGAAGTTATCAAAGAGGGCAGCGATGTATCTATCATCGCAAACGGACTTATGGTTAATGAAGCAATTGAAGCAGGCAAAGCTCTTGAAGCAAAGGGAATCAAAGCTGAAATCATTAACATTGCCACAATCAAGCCGCTTGATGAAGAACTTGTAATTGCATCTGCAAAAAAGACAGGTAAGGTTATCACCGTTGAAGAACATAACATTATCGGCGGACTCGGCGAAGCAGTTTGCGCTTGCCTTAGCGAAAATTGCCCAACCCCTGTTAAGCGTATCGGTGTAAATGATGAATTCGGCCACAGCGGTCCTGCACTTGACCTTCTTAAGCAATTCGGCCTTTCGGCAGAACATATTGCAGAAGTTGCAGAAGAATTTGTAAAATAATCAATCATTCATAAAAAAAAGCGCCAAAAGTGGCTCGAACATTGTGTTCGAGCCACTTTTCTATAAACGCTGTTTTTGATTTTATTTTGGCAAGAGTAACCTTTGCCATACGACATCCCTTTTAGTTTATAAAAAGGGGTGTTGTTTATTTTACACTGAATTTTGAACCTTTGCTTTCTGCAATTAAAGAAATCCCCTGCAAAATCACAAGCACGAATGCAAAAATGCGCATTGCGGTGGCAATTATTTCAAGTATGCTTGAAATTTCACGAAAAGATGTAAGAAGCTTTAAATTATTAAAATGTTTCATATTTTCACCTCTCAAGCAAAACTGCGTGGGCAATACCGGGGATTGGGTTACCCTGCTTGCTTGATGTGGGTGACATCAGCGCGCCGGTAGCCACAAAAAGCACTTTTTTCAAAATTCCCTTATCAATTTGCTTCATAATATGTGAACATAAAACACTTGCCGAACATCCGCAACCGGAACCGCCGGAATTTACATCCTGCTTTTTTAAATCATAAATAAGCATACCGCAATCTTTATGAAAACCTTTAAGTTTGATATTATGGTCTTTTTCAAGAAGTTCATAAAGAAGCTGTGTACCCGTATAGCCCAAATCACCCGTTAAGATTAAATCATAATCGCTCGGAGATGTTTTTGTATCTTTTAAAAAAGTACTGATAGTTCTTGACGCCGCCGGTGCCATTGCCGCACCCATATTATTAGCATCGGTTATTCCGAGGTCTGTAATAGTACCGATTTGAACAGCTTTGATTTTAATACCTTTTCCCGAATTTGAAACAACGCTGCTGCCCGCTCCCGTTACGGTCCACTGCGCAGTCGGCGGGCGCTGGCCACCGTATTCAAGCGGAAAGCGAAACTGCCTTTCACTTGAACAAAAATGGCTTGATGTTGCACAAACCACACAGTTTATCCCGCCGTCAACAAGCATTGCTCCGGCAGAAAGTGAAAGTGCCATAGTTGAGCAAGCACCGAAAAGGCCGATTGATGCAATTTCCAAATCTTTAAGTGCAAAGGCAGAACCCATACATTGGTCAAGCAAATCACCGCTAAGCACAAAATCAACTGCACTCGGGCTTACATCGGCATTTGATAAGCTTCTGATTATTGCATCGTGAAGCATTGCCGATTCTGCAAGTTCATATGACTGCTGGCCCATAGTCGTGTCTTCAAAAATCATATCAAAATCTTTTGCAAGCGGCCCTTCGCCCTCTTTTTTGCCGGCAACTCCGGCGTGGCCCACAATAATCGGCGGTTTATCAAAAACAACTGTTTTTCCGATTTTCTGCATAAAAAACACCTCGATTATATTTTAACCGAGATGTAAAAAAATATTATTTTTTAATTATTATAACCACTCTTTTATTACATCAGGATTTTTGAAAATTTCGTTAAGCTTTGTGATAAACGGTTTAACATCACCCAAATCAAATGCACGATGGTCAAATGCAAGTGTAAGCGGCATTACATTGCCTGCAACCACATTTCCGTTTTCGTCACAAACAGGCTTTTTTTGAATTGAGCCGATTGCAATTGCGCAGGTTTGCGGCGGAATGATTTCAAGAAGTGTGCAAGCACCCTGCCAATCACGGCAGATTGAGCCGAGGTTTGAAACAGTTATTGTTCCCTGCTCTATATCGTGCTTTGTGAGCCTGTCGCTTTCAGGGATTGAGTAATATTTTTTCTTTGCTTCGCCCTTTAAAGTTTTAACTTTGTGCTTACCTGTTTTTGAGCCTACAAGGCGGCAAATTGTTTGTGCAATTTTGCCCTGCTTAAGTCCTGTTAAAGTATTATCAAGTGATACTTCAAACATAACTTCGTTTAAATCCGTATTGTTTGCACGGCGGATAGTTTCTTTAATCGTGTCACGCATTTGGGACATACTTTTTTTATCCATATCGTGAATATTCAAAGTCATCATTTCACCATTGTGAAGAACGGTAGGCATTGAAATATTGATTTCTTTAAAAGTTTTAACTTCGCCGCGCACAAGCTTGCGGTTAAAATAAATGTGTGAATTGACTTGCGGGCAGGCTTTAATTGCTTCTACAATTACACGCAACATAGCTGTGTTAACAGTGATTTTTTCTTCCTTTGAAATTGTAGAATTTATTTCTTTTAACACTCTCATAAATTCAGTTACTTCTGCATCATAAGTTGCACAGCAGTGCGGAATTGTTTCCCAGCTTTCAGCTGTCATATTTGATACAATTTTTCTTGCAATACCAAAATGTTCATCCTTAATAGTTGTTAATGTTTGTTTAGCCATAATGTTTATTCTCCTTAATATGTAAATTTCGTTAATATCAATTTAATGTGCCGATTTCCTTTCGGCTACAATTGCATTTTAATCCAAAAGGGCGAAAAAATCTATATACCGCACTTTACATTTTGAATCGCAACCGGCGGTTGCATCCCTTTATTTAAGCCACTTTCAGCCGTTTTGTTGAAGTTTTGCAAAAAAAGTTGTATAATTGATTTATGGAAAACAGTGATAAAAAAATCAGAAAAAGAAACAGGCTTAAAGGATATGATTATTCCTCAAACGCATCATATTTTTTGACGGTTTGTTCAGATAAAAGAAAAGAAATCTTTTCACAAATAGTATTTGATAATACCGTAGGGGCGAACATTGTTCGCCTATCAAAAATCGGACAAAAAATTGAAAATTGCATTTTGAAAATCGAAGAAATATATCCTTGTGTTTTTGTTGATAATTATATAATTATGCCAAATCACATACATTTAATTTTGACTATTGATACACGCAGGCGACCAATGGTCGCCCCTACGATTTCCACAATAATAAAACAATTTAAAGGTGCGGTATCAAAAGAAATCGGAACATCAATTTGGCAAAAAGGATATTACGACCATATAATTCGTGATGACGATGATTACAGCACAAAATTGCAATATATTAACACAAACCCATTTACCTGGGAGCGTGATGAATTATTTACTGAAAGGTGATAAACATATGGAATGGGAATTCAACTTACCTGTAAAGCTTGTTTTCGGAAACGGAAAAAGGAAAGATATTGAAAAATATATCGATGAAATCGGTGGTAAAAACGGTGTGCTTGTTTGCGGAAAAAGCTTTGAAAAAAACGGTGTTGCAGATGAATTTGTAAAAATGAGCGGCGGTAAAATCAAGGCCGTTTTCAGCGATGTGCGCCCAAACCCTACTACCGATAATGTTGACGACTGTGTTAAAATTATGCGTGAAATTAAAGCTGATTTTGCAGTTGCTCTCGGCGGCGGCTCACCTATGGATTGCTGCAAAGCTGCAAGTGCCATTGCAAAAGGAAATGACAAAATCAGATCATACCACAGCGAAGGCAAAAAGATAAACAAAGATGAAGCAATACCGATGATTGCAGTTACCACAACTTCGGGTACTGCAAGTGAAGTTACCAATATTTCTGTTTTAACCGATGTTGAACAAAATCTTAAAAACCCGATGAACGACCCTGCAATGTATCCGAAAATTGCAATTATTGACCCTCAGCTTACACTTACAGTTCCGCCGCAGGTTACTGCGTCAACCGGACTTGATGTTTTATCACACGCAATTGAAAGCTATTGGGCAACCATTCACCAGCCTGTTTGCTCCGCCTGTTCAATTTACAGCGCAAGGCTTGTTTTTGAATGGCTTGAAAAAGCATATCAAAACCCAAATGATTTAACGGCACGCGAAAAAATGGCAGAAGCGTCAATAGTTGCCGGCGTTGCTTTCAGCCATCCGCGAACCACCGGTTCACACGCCTGCTCGTTTCCGCTGACTAATATTTACGGCGTACCGCACGGCGAAGCGTGTGCATTTACGCTTGATTACTTTTTGAAATTCAATGCAGCGCACGCTGATGATGACGGAAGAATAACCGCCCTTGCAAAAGACTGCGGATTTGAAAATGCGTACGAAATGGCTGATGAAATAACAGCTATGAAGAAAAGAATGAAAATGAGATGCACATTAAGTGAAATCGGCTGTACCACGGACGAGCAGATTGATGAACTTGCGAAAAAAAGTATGTCAATGCTGATGACAAGAAACCCGATTACTTTAACCGAAAAAGACATCAAAGAAATGTACATGGCTTTGAAATAGCATTTATCCCTTTAGATTGAAATAAAATCTAAAGGGATTTTTTATAATTATTTAATTGACAAATAAAATTGATTGTGCTAATATGCGCTTAACAGGCGGGCTTTCGTCTGTTTGCACCTTGAAAATTTAATATTATATGCGCGTTTTATGCAAAGCTTTTCTTTATAGCGCCATGTGCCTGATTAGTCAGGATAACGAGGATAAAGAGTTATCGAAAATTCGGCGGATGCTCTTTCGTGCCACCTTAGCGCGTAACAAAAGCACAAAAACAAATGGCAACATTTGAACAAAAGCTTACGATAAGGGAATAATAAAGAAAAAATATCATATTTAATAATATAGAATAAGAAGCTGTAATAAATTTTATTTCAGCTTAGTAAATGGAGAAAAGCTATGTGTGGAATTATAGGTTGCGTCGGATACGACGATGCAAAAAATGTATTGATTAAAGGACTTAAAGCACTTGAATACAGAGGATATGACAGTGCCGGAATTGCAGTATTAAATAACAATAAATGCGAAGTAACAAAATGTAAGGGCAGAGTTAACGCACTTGAAGAAAAAGTTAAAAGCATTACAGGCTCGGTAGGAATCGGACATACACGCTGGGCAACCCACGGAAAAGTAAGTGACAGCAATTCACACCCTCACAAATACGGAAAAGTAACGCTTGTTCATAACGGAATTATTGAAAACTACGAAGCGTTGCGTGACAGCCTGGGAGTTGAAAACGAATTAAAAAGCGAAACCGACAGTGAAATAATAGCAGTTTTGATTGACAGGCAATATAAAAAATATAAAAACTGCGAAAAAGCAATAATTGAAAGTGTAAAAATGTTACAAGGCACTTTTGCACTTGCAATTATTTTTGACGGTGAGGGCGATAAAATTTATGCAACAAGAAATGTAAGCCCGATTGTTTGCTGCAAAAGTGAAAAAGGCTCACTTATCGCATCGGATATTATTGCAATAGGGCAATACAGTAAAAATTACTTTGTACTGCCGGAAATGACAATAGCAAAAATCACGCGTGACGACATTGAAATAAAAGATTTTGCAAGCAACAGCGTTTGCCCTGAAATATTAAAACTTGATTGGGATATAAACGCCGGTACAAAGGGCGGCTTTCCGTTTTATATGGAAAAGGAAATATGCGAACAGCCTGATGTTTTGCGAAAAACAATTAACTCACGAATAAAAAATTCCCTGCCTGATTTAAGCGAGGATAAAATCAGTGATGAGCTGTTTGAAAACTGCACCGATATTACAGTGATTGCCTGTGGCACAGCTATGCACGCAGGGTTAATCGGCAAGCATCTTATTGAAAACATTTGCGAAATACCCGTAAATGTTTATATGGCAAGTGAATTTATATATTCAAACCCTATTATTAACAAAAGCACTTTGGTTATTTGCGTTTCACAAAGCGGTGAAACAATTGATACGCTTGAAGCTTTAAAATATGCTCAAAAAAAGGGCGCAAAAAGCCTTGCAATAGTTAATGTAAAAGGCTCATCAATCGCAATGCAAAGCGATTATGTGATTTACACACAGGCAGGGCCTGAAATTGCGGTTGCTTCAACAAAAGCGTACACTACCCAAGTTGCAATTTTTTATTTACTCACTGCAAGAATGGCTTATACTAAAAAGAAGCTCAATTATGAGGGTGTAACCAAATTTATTGATGAGCTTGCAAAACTGCCCGATGCAGTTGAAAACATAATTGCAAGAAAAGATGAAATTCACCTGCTTGCAAAAAAGCTGCTTGCAAGCGAGCATACTTTTATGATAGGACGAGGATTTGACTATCCGTCACTTCTTGAAGCTTCTTTAAAGCTAAAAGAAATATCATATATTCATTCGGAAGCATTTGCTTCAGGCGAGCTTAAGCACGGAACAATTGCACTTATAAGCAAAGGTACACCCGTAATTGCCTTAATGACTCAAAGATATTTGGCGGCAAAGCAAATTTCAAACATTAAGGAAGTAATGTCACGCAAGGCGGAGGTTATTACTTTCGCAAAAAAATCACTTGTTACAAAAGATATTAGCTGTGATTTTGTATTGCCGGAAATTGATGATGATTTTACTGCCGTGCCAAGTGTTGTTGCGCTTCAACTTCTTGCCTACTATGTTTCAAGCGATAAGGGGCTTGATGTTGATAAACCGCGAAACCTTGCAAAAGTTGTAACTGTTGAGTAAAATACAAATATAAAAAAATCAAAAAGCTTTGCATACACGCATTATTAAAAATCAAGGAGAATTTATGCCATATTTATTTGCACATTTTAGGGAAAAATTAACTGTTGACGGGGAGCAGGTGTATTTTGCAGTAAGCAAAAACGGATATGATTACACCGCCGTTAATTCAGGAAAACCCGTAATCACCTGTGACAAGGGCGAAAAAGGTTGCCGTGATATTGATATTATCAGATTAAAAGATAATTCATTTGTGATAATTGCCACCGACCTTTGCATAGTTAACAGAATGGATGAAAACCACAATGTTGATTGGGGCGATATATCGTCAAACGCAAGTAAATGCATATCCTTTTGGAAAAGTGATGATTTAATTCATTTTTCCCCGCAGGAGCTTAAATACTTCGGGCGTGACGATTTCGGATGCCTTTGGGCGCCTGAAATTTTTTATAACGAAGAAGATGATGAATATATAATTCACTTCAGCGCCACGGTTAAAGCCGACGGTTATCAAAAAATGGCAATATATTACACCAAAACAAAAGATTTTGAAAATTTCACAATGCCCGAACTTTTCTTTGAAAAGGCATGCGGTGTGTTTGACTCGCATTTAGTTAAAATCGGCGATACATACCACCTGTTTTACAAAACTTCAGCCGAGCCTCTTATGAATATGCACGCCACATCAAATTCGCTTTTCGGAAAATGGCAACACGATTATGATTTTCAAAAATATATGCAAACCCTTTACCGCCCCGGCTCACACGAGGCAGCAACTACATATATCCTCCCCGACGGAAAATGGTGCTTAATGCTTGATTTCTTCGGCTGTGAAAAAGAAAAAATGGGTTATGTTCCCTTTATAAGCGAAAAAGCAGGCGACGCACATTTTCATCAAGTTAATCAACTTTTTTCTTTCCCTTACGGTTTCAAACACGGCGGTGTAATTGAAATCAGCGATGAAGAATATGAGAGATTGTCGGTTTCGGCTTTTTAACTAAAAGAGAGATACGAGTTTGCAAGCAGATTGAGGAATTAAAATGAAGTATAATCATAACAAAAAACTTGTTTCTAATGCAAAAGCCTTACGCAAAAATATGACTAAAGAAGAACGACACTTATGGTATGACTATTTGCGAAGCAAAGATGTTCGATTTATTCGTCAAAAAATAATCGGCAACTACATTGTTGATTTTTATTGTGCAAAAGCAAATTTGGTAGTTGAACTTGACGGTTCACAGCATTATGAAGATGAAGGTATTGACTATGATGCCGCAAGAACAAAGTATCTTGAACAATATGGGCTTACTGTAATCAGAATACCAAATAATGAAATAAACCACAACTTTGACGGTGTTTGTGAATACTTGGACAATTTAATAACAAAATCCCTCAGTCAGCTACGCTTACAGCTCCCTTTACAAGGGAGCCTATTTTGCCTCCCTTGTAAAGGGAGGGGGACCACGCTTGCGTGGTGGAGGGATTCAAAAAACAACAGCGTTGGATTTTTAATCCAACGCTGTTGTTTACTTTATTTCAACATTTCATTTATTATTGCCATCAATTCCCTTAAAAGAAAAGTAGGCAAAAGAATCGGCTGTGTTTTTGAACTTAATTGGTATGGGGTAAGCCCATACTTTTCGCAAATTTTGCGCGCTCTGAACTGATGATATTCGCTTGTAACGATTACAACATCACTACAAAAACCGTTATCATCAATAATTTGCTTTGAAAAGCGGATATTTTCATCAGTAGAGGTGGAAAGTTCTTCGCAATAAAGCCTTTTAGCTTCAATTCCCCTGTCACACAAAAGTTTTTTCAGGCACAAAGCTTCGCTTATATTTTCATCTTTCCCCTGCCCGCCGCTTAAAACAGCGATACTGTTTGGATTTTGCAGTAAATAAAAGTATGCTTCATCCGCCCTTTTTTGCAGTGCAACGCTTGGTACATCACCCTTTACCCTGCACCCAAGTACAACAACTGTTTTTTGGTGTGAAGTATTATTTTTGCCAAAGCTCATTACATAAGCGCAAGCCAAAACAAGTGCCAAGCTTATTGCAAAAAGCGCAAACACGGTATATTTTTTAGTTGTAAAATTCATTTTATCATAAAATATACCCTCTGCGCCAAAGCAAAACCCTAATAATATACCGGCTGCCATACCGAGATTATGAACGCCTGAAAAAATCGGCGCAATAAACACAAAAAGCAATACTATTGCAATTGAAATTGATAAAATTTGCATTATTTCTTTGGAATTATTCTATCCTTGCCACCCATATACATACGAAGTGCTTCAGGAATAAGAACGCTTCCGTCTGCCTGAAGATTATTTTCAAGGAAAGCGATAAGCATTCTCGGCGGAGCAACTACTGTATTATTAAGTGTATGTGCAAGGTAGTTTCCGTTTTCACCCTTAATTCTGATTTTAAGTCTGCGTGCCTGTGCGTCGGTAAGATTTGAGCAAGAACCTACTTCAAAATACTTCTTCTGCCTTGGTGACCAAGCTTCAACATCAACGCTCTTTACCTTAAGGTCTGCAAGGTCGCCCGAGCAACATTCAAGTGTACGAACAGGAATATCCAAGCTTCTGAAAAGGTCAACTGTATTTTGCCAAAGTTTATCAAACCACATTTTTGATTCCTCAGGCTTGCAAACTACTACCATTTCCTGCTTTTCAAACTGATGAATTCTGTATACACCGCGTTCTTCTATTCCGTGCGCTCCCTTTTCTTTACGGAAGCAAGGTGAATAAGAAGTAAGTGTAAGAGGAAGCTTTTCTTCAGGTGTGATAGTATCAATAAATTTACCTATCATTGAATGCTCGCTTGTTCCGATAAGGTAAAGGTCCTCACCTTCGATTTTATACATCATAGCGTCCATTTCTTCAAAGCTCATAACACCTGTTACAACATTTGAGCGAATCATAAACGGAGGCACTACATATGTGAATCCCCTGTCAATCATAAAATCTCTTGCATAGCTGATTACTGCTGAATGAAGGCGGGCAATATCCCCCATAAGATAATAGAAACCGTTGCCTGCAACTCTGCCGGCAGCTTCAAGGTCTATTCCGTCAAAGCTTTCCATAATATCTGTATGATAAGGAATTTCATAATCAGGTACAACCGGCTCACCAAAGCGTTCAACTTCAACATTTTCGCTGTCATCTTTACCGATTGGCACGCTGTCTTCAATAATATTAGGAATTGACATCATAATAGATGTAACCTTTTCATTAAGTTCCTTTTCTTTTGCGCCGAGTTCTTCAAGCTCTTTAGCCTGGGCAGTAACTTTTTCACGGATAGCCATTGCTTCGTCTTTTTTGCCCTGTGCCATAAGTGTGCCGATTTCCTTTGAAAGCTTGTTTCTGTTAGCACGAAGTTCATCAGCCTTTGCCATTGATTCTCTGCGCTTTTCATCAAGTTCAATTACTTCATCAACAAGCGGTAATTTCTTATCCTGAAACTTCTTTTTAATATTTTCCTTTACTATGTCAGGATTTTCTCTTAAAAATTTAATGTCAATCATTTTTTATTCTCCTAATTTATTTGCAATTTCTTTCAAATCATCGGCAGAGTAAAACTCTATTTCAAGCGTTCCCTTTCCCCTGCCGTTATATACCTTTACTTTTCTGCCAAGCACTTCTGTAAGTGTAAGCTCAACTTCATCATAAAAGCTGTCGCGCCTTTTATTCTTTCTTTGAGCAGATGCAGAAACTTTATCGCTTGTTTTAGCTAAACGCTCAACATCACGAACAGTTAAATTATTTTTAACTATATTTTGTGCAACCTCATATATTGCCGCTTCGCTGTCAAATGCCAAAAGCGCCCTTGCATGACCTGCGGAAATTTCACCTGCTTTAGTCATTTCACGCACTTCAGGCGGTAATTTAAGAAGTCGCAATGCATTTGCAATTGCCGGGCGGGATTTGCCCACCGATGTGGCAACTTCCTCCTGCGTGAAACCGCAACGGTCAATAAGTGCCTGTAACCCCTCTGCTTCTTCAATCGGGTTAAGGTCTTCCCTTTGCAAGTTTTCAATAATTGCAATTTCCATTGTTTCCACATCGGAAAGTTCTTTTACAACAACAGGTACTTCCTTAAGCCCTGCCATACGCGATGCTCGCCAACGCCTTTCACCTGCTACAAGCTGGTATCCGCCCGATGCAAGCGGCCTGACAAGAAGCGGTTGAAGCACACCGTGTTGAACAATGCTGTCAGCAAGTTCCTGAAGTGCGCCTTCATCAAATGTCTTTCTCGGCTGTTCCTTATTCGGCATAATTTCGTTAAGCGGCAAAGTATTTGTTGCCACCATTTCATCCACCGAATTTTCAAGCATAAGAGCTCCAAGCCCTTTGCCCAAACCGGATTGCTTTTTAGCCATTATATTCCTCCTCTTTAGGTTTGTTATTGTTTATGTTGTCACTATTTGTGTTTGGATTATAAAAGTATTGCGATACATTGCCGTTTTGCTTGTATTTATGCTGATTTTTAGGCTCATAAAATACTTTTTGCTGTGGTGTTTCATTGAATTTTTCGTGCTTTACACATAAACATATTGCCAAAAACAGTACAATTTCAGCAATTTCAAGGCAAATGGCAGAAATGCCAAACTTTGACGGGTAATCTATAATTGATTTATAAAACCAAAGTTCTGCTATTCGCCCGACTGTATTTGAAATAACTGCAAGAGTATACCGTTTCTCAAAAAAGAAAAAGTATATCGCACCGGATGATAAAAGCACAATCGGTAATATAATTACAAATTCACCCATACTCGAAATCAAATCAGATAAATCATCGTCAGCTGCATTAACCTTATAAACTATGTAAAGAACTATATGTATTATAATAGGTATAGCACTAAATACAAAACTCAATCTATTATGCTTATTTATATGTTTTTTCATAATATTATTGTTTTTTCAAAAATTCATCTGCAAACTTTTTGTACGCAAAAGCAGGTTTTGAATACTTTTCATAATAAAATATCGGTTTACCGAAGCTTGGAGCTTCTGCAAGCTTAACACTGCGCGGAATAGTAGTTTTGTAAGCTTTGTTAGGGAAGTACTGATTTACTTCTTCTATTACCTGCGAATTAAGTTTAAGGCGAGTATCATACATTGTGAAAAGCACACCTTCAAGTTCCAAGTGTTCGTTATAATGTTGCTTTACTGTTCTGACAGTGCCTAAAAGCTGGCTCAAACCTTCCAACGCGTAATATTCGCACTGCAAAGGAACTATAAGAGTATCAGAAGCAGTAAGTGCATTAAGTGAAAGCAAGCCCAAACTTGGCGGACAGTCTATAATAATATAGTCATATTCCATTACAAGAGGGGCAAGTGCCTTTTTAAGTGCTTTAAATCTGTTTTCTTCCTCTGCAAGTTCAAGTTCTGCGCCTGCAAGGTTCATATTTGCTGGTAAAACTGATAAATTTTTAAAATCCGTTTTAATCAAAATATCTTTAGCCGATACATCATTGATTAAAATATCATAAGTGGATTGTTCAATTTCTGTTTTATCTATTCCGACACCGCTTGTAGTATTGCCCTGTGGGTCTAAATCAACAAGAAGCGTCTTTTTGCCTTTAAGTCCAAGTGCGGCAGCAAAATTTACACAAGTAGTAGTTTTGCCGACTCCGCCTTTTTGGTTGAATATAGATACGGTTTTGCCCATACATTCACCTCCGTACGAAGATTATACTACAAGATAGGGGAGTAGGCAAGTGGTTTCACGTGAAACAATAGAATTATTTTTTGAAATTTGTGTATAACGATATATCCTTACACAATATATAGATGTTTCACATGAAACACAAGTCAATATCATATAAAAGCAAAAGAAACGGACAATTAAGCCCGTTTCTTCCGCGTGATGAAAAGAGGAGAATATGTTAAAACGGATGTTATCCGTTTTAAGCGAAGTTAATTATGCAGTCTTGTCCTGCATTTTAGCGTCTTTAGGTATTCTAACCCTAAATTCAATATATTCGTCAGTTTCCGTTTTATCCGATTCGGCATTTATACCGCTTTCTTTCATAGTGGCAATAGCCTTATTAACCGTATTAACGAAAATCCTTATGTCTTTAAATACTTTTATTACATTTTTCTTATGTTTAATTTCTTTGTTGGTCAGAGAATCAATATAAGCTTCCGTTTGCTCCACATTTAAGTGGCGTTCGGTAATGACACGCAGGGTTGTCCACATATCTTTTTCATTGTCAATTTTGAGCAAAGCCCTTGCGTGACGCTCGGTCAAGCCCTCTTTATCAATAAAATATCTTACATCGGCGGGTAACCGCAGCAATCTCAGCTTATTTGAAAGAGCACTTTGGCTTTTACCAAGCTTTTTACTGATTTGCTGTTGCGTCATACCAAAAGTATTCATTAAATGTGATATTGCCTGTGCCTCTTCAAAAAAGTTTAGGTCGGCACGCTGTATATTTTCAAGTATTGAAAAAACCGCGCTGTCCTCATACTCGCAATCAACTATTATACATGGTACTGTTTGCAAATTAGCAAGTATCGCGCCTCTTAATCTGCGCTCACCGGCAATCAGCTCATAATAATCACTGTGATTTATCTGCCTGCATAAAAGCGGTTGAAGTATTCCGTTTTCTTTAATCGAATCTGCAAGTGACAGCATATCTTCACTTTTAAATTGCTTTCTCGGTTGGTAGGGGTTTGGCAACAGTTTTTCGGTAGGTATTTGAATTATTTCTTCCAAGTCCCTCACTCCTTGATATAAATATACCACATAGTTTAGCAAAAATAAAGGATTTCTCATCGTGAGAAATCCTTATATTTCGACATATTATTATCTTTTTAGAGTGGGCGAGTATCTATTTTTTTGGGTTTTCTTGGATATTTTGTCGGAGTTTGCGATATTTTCTTAATCACAAATAAAGTTCTGCTGTCACCGTTAGGTAATTTGTAGCTTTCAGCAGTTATTACCTCACCGCCAAGCACATCAATTGCGTTTTTTGCACCCTCAAGCTCTTCCATTCCGTTTGCACCTTTCAGTGAAACAAATACACCGCCGACTTTAACTAAAGGTATGCAATATTCGCACAGCACATTAAGCGGAGCAACCGCCCTTGCCGTTACATAGTCATACTGCTCACGGTAATCCGGGTTCTTGCCTGCGTCTTCTGCTCTTTCGTGCGTGGTTTGGGCAATAATTCCTATGTTGCTGAGTACATCCTTAATAAAATTTATCCTTTTTCCCGAGCTGTCAATAAAATTAACTTCAAGCTTTGGGTTTGCAATAAGAAGCGGCAAACCGGGAAATCCTGCCCCCGTACCGACATCCGCAAGGCTCAAGCCTGCTTTGAAATCAACATATTTCATTGGATATAAACTGTCAATAAAATGCTTAATCACTATATCGTCAGGTTCGGTAATAGCTGTAAGGTTGGTATGCTCGTTCCAGCGAACAAGTCTTTCAGCATAAACATCAAATCTGTCTGCCCCGTATTCGCCGAGATTCACACCGATTTTTTCAGCTTCACTTGTCAAAAGATTATAATCAATCATAATGTCTCCAAAATTATGTTCAAGGCGGCAATATCGGCAGGGTTAACACCACTTATTCTGCTTGCCTGCCCCAGATTTTCAGGCTTAATCTTTGATAATTTTTCAACAGCCTCAAGCCTAAGCCCTTTAAGCTTAGTATAATCAATATCGGCAGGGATTTTTTTACATTCAATTCTGCGCATTTCTTTAATCTGCTGTTCCTGCCTTTTAATATAACCCTCGTATTTCACTGCAATTTCAACCTGCTCGAATACTGCACGCGGTAAATCAGGCCTGTCATCATCAACCGGGGTTAAAGCTTTGTATGTAATTTGAGGTCGTTTTAAAAGTTCAATCATTTTGCAGCCACGCTCCAACGGGGTGGTGCCGCAATCTTCCATTATTTTTTGAAGAGTATCGGTAAGCAAAACGCTCTTATTCTCAATTCTTTCACGCTCGGCTTGTACCATTTCTTCCTTACTTATAAATTTATCATATCTTTCCTGCGAAATCAAGCCGATTTTGTAGCCGATAGGGGTTAGGCGCACATCTGCATTATCCTGCCTGAGTACAAGGCGGTATTCACTTCTGCTCGTCATCATTCTGTACGGGTCAGTACATCCTTTTGTAACAAGGTCATCAATCAGAGTTCCTATATATGAACCGCCGCGGTCTAAAATAAGAGGTTCTTCGCCTTTAATTTTAAGTGCCGCATTTATACCTGCCACAAGGCCCTGCGCCGCCGCTTCCTCATATCCGCTTGAACCGTTAAACTGCCCTGCACCGTAAAGGCCTGCAATTGAATTGAATTCCAAAGTTGCATTTAGCGCAGTCGGGTCAACACAGTCATATTCAATAGCATAAGCTGTTCGCATTACCTGTGCGTGTTCAAGGCCCGGAATTGTGTGGATAAATGCAAGCTGCACATCTTCCGGCAGGGAAGATGATAAGCCCTGCAAGTACATTTCTTCAGTTTCAAGGCCGCAAGGCTCAATAAAAAGCTGGTGCCTTTCTTTATCTTTAAATCTGACTATTTTATCTTCAAATGACGGGCAATACCTTGGCCCTTTGCCCTCAATTTTGCCTGAATACATAGGGCTGCGGTTAAGATTATCAAGAATTATCTGCTTTGTTTTTTCATTTGAATATGTTATGTGGCAGCACACTTTATTTTTAGGTGCTTCCTCTGTTTCAAAGCTGAAAGGTACGGTTTCTTCGTCACCGTCCTGCTCTTCAAGATTAGTAAAATCAATCGACTTTCTGTTAACTCGTGACGGAGTGCCGGTCTTAAACCTGCGAAGCGGAATATCAAGTTTTTTAAGTGCCTTTGAAAGCTCGGTTGCAGGAAACATTCCGTCAGGTCCGCTTTCGTATGAAACATCGCCTATGTAAACTCTGCCGCCAAGAAAAGTACCCGTTGCTATAATTACCGCTTTTGCATTAAACAGTGCTTCAAGCTTAGTTTTCACCTGCCAATTTCCGTCAGGCAAACGGTAAAGGTCAACAATTTCACCTTGCCTTATATCAAGATTATCTTCAAGCTCCAAAGTATGCTTCATTCCCTGTGAATATTCACGCCTGTCAATTTGAGCTCGAAGCGAATGAACTGCCGGCCCTTTGCCGAGATTGAGCATACGGGATTGCAAGGTATATTTGTCTGCCATTTTGCCCATTTCACCGCCGAGCGCATCAATTTCACGCACAAGATGCCCCTTTGATGTACCGCCGATTGACGGATTACACGGCATATTACCAACCCAATCAAGATTGATGGTAAACACAGCGGTTTTACAGCCGAGGCGGGCAGAAGCAAGGCAAGCTTCAATTCCTGCGTGGCCTGCGCCTATTACTATTACATCATAACTTCCTGCAAGATATTCCATACCTATCTCCTTTTATTTGCCGACGCAAAAGCGAGAAAAGATATTATTTACCACTTCTTCAGTCGCTTTTTTACCTGTAAGTGCCAAAAGTTCATCAACAGCACTGTCTATCATCACATTTACAGCGTCATAAGTCAAGCCAAGTTCGGCTGCCGATAAAGCTTCGCTGATATTTTCATATGCTTTTTGAATACAAAGTTTTTGCCTTTGGTTTGCGATAAGCGGGGCAGAGGAGTCAAATTCCTCAACTCCCAAAATATTTTTAACGGCATTTTCAAGTTCTTTAAGCCCCGTGTTATTTTTAGCGGAGATATAGACTGAACTTTCAAAATTGTTTTCTATTTCTTCGGTATCAATAGCAGGGGATAAGTCTGTTTTATTTATAACTGCAACTGCTTTTTTGCCCTTGCAGGCATCAATAAGCATTTTGTCGTCACCGTCAAGTTCGCGCGAGCTGTCAAAAACCGCAAGCACAAGTGATGAAGTGTCTATTCTTTCAAGTGCTTTTTTAATTCCGATAGCTTCAACCACATCATCACTTTCGCGAAGTCCGGCAGTATCTGAAAGATGAAGCACAAGCGTACCTAAACGAACTGAATTTTCAACAATATCCCTCGTCGTACCCTCAATATGAGTTACTATGCTTTTTTCTTTACCCGAAAGCATATTCATAAGTGTTGATTTGCCGGCATTCGGCCTGCCTGCAATAACGGTGTTTACACCTTGCGTCATTATCATTCCGCTTTCGTAATTATCAAGCAGATTTTTAAGCTCATTTAAAGCCGAAGTCAATGTTGATTTCAATGTGCTTTCGTCAAGCTCCGGTATTTCCTCATCAGGATAATCAACCCAAGCCGCCATTGAAGCACTTAACGAAACTATTTTATCAAGTATATTGGATATTTTATCGCTCAAAGAACCTTGAAGAAGATTGAACGAAGCTTTTGCCGATTCCTGCCCGTTAGCTGAAATAAGTGATGCAACCGCTTCCGCTTGTGTAAGGTCCATTTTTCCGTTTAAAAATGCACGCTTTGTAAATTCACCTGCTTCGGCAGGGGCTGCACCCGCGGCAAAAACAGCCTCCAAAGTTTTTTCAACAATAAATATACCGCCGTGAACCGAAAGTTCAACAACATCTTCACCTGTATAACTTTTCGGCGCACGAAATACAAGTGCAATGGCATTATCAAATTTTTCACCTTTTGAATATACATTACCGAACTTCGCAGTATACCCTTTAAGTGAAGAAAGAGGGGTTGAATCCATAGCTTTAAAAACTTTTTCGGCAATTTCAATGGCATTGTCACCGCTGATTCTGATTACACCGATACCCGAAACACTGTTACCCGTGGCAACCGCCGCAATAGTTTTACTCATTTTCTTCACCCTCCTAAATAAAAAACATTTTTATGTAAAATAATGGCGAACAATAATGTCCGCCATTAGCTTTGGTTATCAGTCGTTATCCTTATTAACCTGAATTTTACCGAACTTTGGAATGTCAGCTCTGTCAACCTTCTTCTCTCTGTTAGCATCAACAGGTGCTTTTGGAGAAGCAGGGCGTCTGCCGCCTCTTCTGTCATTTCTGTAAGGGTGCTTAACTCCGCCTTCCGGTTCAATAAGAACTCTTCTGTCCATTCCGCTGCCAATCGAACGGGATGTTACACCCTCGATTTCCTGCACAGCAGTGTGGATAATTCTTCTTTCATATGGGTTCATAGGCTCAAACGAATAGCGTCTGCCGCTTCTTGCAACATAATTTGCATTTTTGGTTGCAAGTGCTTTGAGAGTTTCTTCTCTCTTTGCTCTGTAATCACCTACATTAAGGGTAACTCTTACATATTTATTAGTTACATTCTTTATAGCAAGACTTGTGAGATATTGAAGTGAGTCGAGTGTTTCGCCCCTTCTGCCGATGATGATACCGTAATCTTCACATTCGATATTCATTTCAACTGTTCCATCTGCTACTTTTGCTGTAATTTTAGGGTTTTCAACTTTAAGCCCTTCAATCATAGTTTTAAGATATGCACAAGCATAGTCTAAATCAATATCTTTCTCGCTGATTTTTTCTTCCGGTTTGTCTGCCTTTGGAGCTTGAACTGGCTTCTCCTTAACTTCCTGCTTCTTTTGAGCCGGCTTTTTAGGAGCAGAAGCTTTCTTTTCCACACTCTTTTTCGGTGCTTCAGGCTTCTTTTCTTTCTTGCCATCGTCATAGCTAACTTTAACCTTGGCATCGCAGCCACCGATTAAACCGAAAAACTTCTTCTTCTCCGGCATAGTGATGATTTCAACATGAACATCAGCTGTTTCAGGAGCATTAAGCTGAAGCTTTGCGTTTTGGGTAGCTTCTTCAATAGTTTTACCGGTACCGATAAATTCCTTTATCATCTTTATCCTCCGATAATTATTTCGTCATCTTTTTAATATTTTCTTCGCGTGAACGGCGTTCAATCGTGTTTTCAACCATCAATTTAGCCTGGGTTTTCTTCGGCGGGTGAACTTTATAAATATAAAGCTGCTGGAAAATAGCAATAATATTAGAAATAGTCCAATAAAAACCAACCGCAGCCGTAACCTTAAATGCAATGTAGAATGAGAAAAACGGCATCATAAGCATCATCATCATCATTTGAGTTGCTTGCTGGCCTGCTGCCGGATTATTCTTCTTTTGAATGATTGTGGAAACAAAGCTTGAACCGAGTGAGGTTACAAGTGAAAGAATAGGAATTATAACTATAATACCGTCTTTCCAATGCGGAATGCGTGTCATATCAAGCCCAAACATTGTCATACCCTGCCTGTAAGTTTCAATATCACTGCAAACAGTTGATGTAAAAATCTTTGGGAACGATTGCATAAGCGCTTCCTTGTAAGCCGGGAAGTTCTCAAGTATGTTCAACTGAAAATATGTTATTTTTGCATCTGCATTACCCGTGATTTGCTGGTAAATCGGCAAAATCACCTTGTAAATCTCATTTGATGCGTCATTAAATCCACTTGCACCTAAAACATACTGAATAGGATAATAAATTATACCGATGACACCCATAAGGAAAATCATCTGGAAAATCATAGGGCCGCATCCCATTTGCATTGGGTTATGACCTTCTCTGGCATAAAGGTCCTGCATTTCCTGATTTAATTTATCTCTGTCCCTCGGGTCAGGGTATTTTTTATTTATCTTTTGAATTTTAGGTTGCAGTCTTGTAGTTCCTGCCATTGACTTTTGCTGCTTTACATTAAGCGGCAAAAGAATTAAACGGGTTACTACCGTGAAAATAATAAGTGCGATAAAATACTGATTGTTAAGTATATCAAGCAAAAATGCCATACATTTACCGAACAACCAATACAGAGGCTTAAAAACTGCCATACCGTTAGATACAGCGTTAGCCGCCATAATAATACTGCTCATTATTTGTCCTCTTTAGTTTTTTTAGGGGGAACAGGATCCCATCCGCCTTTGGAAAATGGATTACATCTCAAAATTCGCCAAGCCGCAAGCAAGCACCCTTTAAATATACCGTGAATTTCGATAGCTTCAAGCGCATATTGCGAGCAGGTCGGTGTGTATCTGCAACTTCCGTGTGAAAAACGGGGACTTAATGTCATCTGATAAGTTTTGATTAAAAATATCAATACTTTTTTTATCAAATTTCTGATTGTACCCATCAATCAATTACTCCCAATGCTTTAAACTGCTTTTCCATCTGTTCAAGCACCTGTTGCATTTTAACTTTTGAAGTTTTAGTGCGCGCAATAAAAACAATGTCATAATTACCGTTGAGCCTGTCCTCAATTTGAGAAAAAGCACTGCGTATAACTCTCTTCGCTCTGTTTCTTTCAACTGCGCAGCCGATTTTTTTACTTGTGGTAATGCCGTAGCGCACACCTTTTCTTCTGCTTTTTGCAACATATGTTACAAGGCAGTAGGACGCTTGGCTTTTGCCCTGATAGTAAAGTCGGCGAAAATCTTTATTTTCCTTTAAGGTTTTGCTTTTCACCTAATCGCACCCGTTCTGTAATTAGTAAGAAAGTTGCTTTCTGCCCTTTGCACGACGACGAGCAAGTACCTTTCTGCCGTTCTTTGTTGCCATTCTCTTTCTGAAACCGTGTACTTTCTGTGCATGTCTCTTCTTTGGCTGGTAAGTTCTCTTCATTTTTTTCACTCCATTTCTGAAAATCAAACTTGTCTTAATTTTCGTATGCTCTGTACGGTATAGTACAGGCGTGCAGAAATTGTTTCACCCATAAAGCGATAGAAACACTTTCCACAATATCGGTAGATATTATATATTAGATTTAAGCCGTTTGTCAATAAAAAAATAATTATTCTTGTATTTATTTTATTATTATATTATAATAGCACTATATCTTGGGGAAAGAGATTTTTCATACACAATTTTTTAGGAGAAAAAATATGATTGGCATTATAGGTGCAATGGATACCGAGGTTGATAATATCAAAGCTCAGGTTAAGGGCAAAACCGTATCGTTTATTGCCGGGGTTGAATTTGTTTGCGGATTTATTGAAGATGTTACCGTTTGCGTTGCAAAATGTTCGCCAGGCAAGGTTAATGCGGCAATCTGCACACAGGCAATGATTGATAATTTTGATATAGATATGATTATAAATGTAGGCGTTGCCTGCTCACTTTCAAAAGATGTTATAATCAAAAATGTTGTTATCGCCACCGATGTTTGCGAATATGACATTGATATTACCGCTTTGGGTGAGCCACGCGGTTTTATCAACGGACTTAATGTTATTAAAGTTAAAACTGATGAAAAAATATCCGAGCTTTTGGCAAGGACTGCGATTTCCTGCGGTGAAAAAATACACCGCGGCACAATTGCAAGCGGCGATACCTTTATTTCAAGCGAGAAATTAAAAGCAATGCTTCAAAATGAATTTGGCGCAATTTGCGGCGAAATGGAGGGTGGCGCAATCGGGCATACCTGCGCGGCAAATAATGTTAAATTTGCTGTTTTGCGCTCAATCAGCGATGGGGGAGATGAAAATTCCCGGCTTGATTACCCGACATTTAAAAAAATCGCCGCAGAAATTTCTACGACGATTATACTTGAATTTATTAAACTTCAAAAAAATCAATACACTTTATTCTAATACAAAAGTGTTATAAATAATATCTTCGGCTTTTTCAATCAAGCTGTGAATAGCGGTTTTTTCGGCAAGGTCCGTGCCGGTTCTTGACTTATCTTCAATAAATACAAACTTTGCGTCTTCAACTGAAAGTGCGGCAGACGCAAGCTCCCTGCCAAGCGTGTAATCAAGCTTAAACATTTCTTTTGGCAGCATACCGGCTTTTGCAAGGGTAATTGCACCGCGGTATACACAAAGCGTATAGTAATCCGAAATATATTTCTGTGCGCCTTCGTCACTGCCGGTGGCAACAAGGTCAAGCAAATATTTTGTCGCTTTGCCGAGTGTGAATATTGAAAATTCATCATCTTCTTCATCCTGCTTGTTTAAAGCGTCAATATCAAGCCCGTTTCTGCTGTCGCTTACACCTAAAAGATAGTCGGTGGTAACACCGTAATATTCACTGCATCTTATAACAAAATCAAGTCCGCATTCCCTAATACCTTTTTCATAATGGCTTAAAAGTGCCTGTGAAATTCCAAGGTCTGTTGCGGCTTTCTTTTGGCTTATGCCTCTCTCTCTTCTGAGTTCTGAAAGTTTTAATGCGAATTTTGATATTTTTTCTGTTTTATCAGCTTTTAAAGTTTTCTTTTCTTCTTTCTTTACACCCATAGTTAGCACCTCTTTTATTACAAATAGTATTATATCACCGTATTACTATTTGTAAAGTGTGATTTCCTGTTTGTAATATTTTGTAACAATTGGCTTAAAAAGGAGCGTTTCACAATGAAATCTTATAACTTATATTTCTTCCGCCACGGAATTACCAAAGGCAACTTAAACGCACAGTATATTGGGCATACGGATTTGCCACTCACAACAGATAGTATAAATGAGCTTCATTCCATCAAAGCTAAATACCATTACCCAAAGGTTGATGCCGTATTTTCATCCCCGTTAAAAAGATGTAAAGATTCGGCTGAAATTATGTTTCCCGATAACACAATTATTACTATTGATGATTTTATCGAATATAACTTCGGCGAATTTGAGCAGTGCACGGCAGATGATTTAAAAGATAATGAAGATTTTAAAAATTGGATAGGCGGCGATATTCATTCAAAAACACCGTATGGCGAAAGCAATGCAGAATTTGCACAGCGAGTTTGTGCGTCTTTTGAAAAGGTTATTGACGGTTGCATTAAAACCGGAACGCAAAATATCGCAATAGTCGGCCACGCCGGTGTGCTTATGACTCTTCTTTCCTGCTACGGTTTGCCCGAAGCACCTATGGTGCATTGGCAAATGGACCCCGGCTACGGTTTTCAGCTTCGCATTACTCCGTCACTTTGGATGCGTGCAAATAAAATAGAAGTAATTGATACTGCCCCGCAAAGTATGCATGATATGGATAAAAATTAAATTGCGGCGAACTATGTTCGCCCTTATGGTATAAAAAAGAGCTTGGATTTTATCCAAGCTCTTTTTGCATCTTTTTTAAATTCTTATTTTACCGAACCGCCGTTATTTGATGACGCATATCCAATCCAAGTTGTACCTACATTGAAGTTTACATCTTTTCCGTCAGTATCCTTAATAACAAGAACACCGTTATCTACGCTCCAGGTAATATCAATAACTGTTCCGTCAGTAGCAAGTTTACCGTTGCCGCCTGCAAGCTTGTAGTTGCAGTATACTTCGGCTGAACCGCTGTTTTTATAATTGGCTTTTGATACATATTCTGTTTTATCAAAAAGTACAAGAAGATTTTTTCTTGCAACATCTGTTTTATAGTCGTTGCAATGATACATTTTATCACTTGAATTATAAGTCCAATCTCTTGTAGCTGTTCTGTTTGAAAATGTAAGGCCGAGTGTTTTGCATTCAGTATCGCTTACGGTAGTTTCTTCCTTGGCAAAGTTAAACTTTGTATATTTGCTTTCGTTAGCGTCTGTTCTGAATTTTTCGCCCTTAATAGCATCGGCAATTTTAGCACCGTATAATACACCTGTATGCTCGGTTGATACACCTCTTGATGAATCCCTGCCGAAAAGTGCAACCTTGCCGCCGTAAGTCATTTGGTTAATATGGTCAACTTTATCCTGCCTGAAAATTGTGTTAGCACCGATATAGTTAGTACCTCTTTTAGTCTGGCTCTGTCCCCAATGGAGGAAGATAGCGTCAAAAAGTTCAGAAAATTTAATGTATGGCGGTCTTGCACTTCTCATAGGGCCGATTTGTGACGGAACTGCTGTGTAATCGGCATACATCCAAAGCATTCTTGTTTCTCCGCCTTCAACTTCACCTTCCACAATAATGTCAGGTGGGTTCTTGCTGTCGTTAATACCCCATTGCGGTCTTGCGGAAACAGAGTTTTCAACTACGCAGGCAATAGGCCTTTTGCCGACTGCTTTTTCATTAAAGTCGCTGTCACCTGTAAGAGGGTTGACTTTTGATACAACAGGAGTTTGAGCTGTTTGCTCCTGTGTGGTTTGCGGTGTTGTGGTTTCAGGCTCTTTGTTTTTATTTTTTACTGCAAATACTGCCGCAACTGCGATTGCAGCTACTAAAATAACCGCGATTGCAATAATTAACGGTTTTTTATTTTTGCCTTTTTTCTTTGGCATTTTCTTTTCCCCTTTGTTATCCTTAGGAATATCGCTATGCTGTGCCGAATTAAAAGAAGAAAAATCATTGAAATTAACATTTTCTTTTACCGGTTTTGGCGTTGCTTCGGCTTCTTCCTTTGCAGGTTTATCATCAGCTAAAGTTAAAGGCTGCTCCTCTTTAGGTTCAGGCTTTTCCTTTGGTGCGTTAATATTTTTAATTTCTTTTAATATTTCATCTAATTCTTCAGAATCTGGCATATTGATGCTCCTTTCATTATTTAATATTCATATTGTACCATATACCATTTTAAATTTCACTATATTTTTGTGAAAATTTCAAAATTTATTGATTTAAAACTGTGTGTGTAGTAAAATACTTGTGTCAGGGGGCGATTATTTGGCAAAAACTATTCCGATGATTATCACTAATAACAATATTTTGATTAAAGATAAAGAAAGTGATGAATTTAAAACTTTCACTATGCCGGCACTCAGCGTTGTGCCTAATATTCCTTTTTATCATCAATTCGCCGAAAGAATTGCCGAATGCCAGTATTATTTCAAAGAATTTATGAAAACAATATACGGCAAAAAGCTTTCAAAATATATTTTTGCAATAATTGTGCCTGATGATACAAGCAAGCTTGAATCTATTTTTATTAACGAATTTTTTGTTAATTCCGATACTTGCAAGGCTGTTGCGCAAATGCCTATGGCTTTGGCAATTTCAAAAGAAGAAAATAAATATGTTTCTATTTCCAAGTCGGACAGAAATATTATCCTTGAATATGTCAGAAATCACGAAAGTGTAGTCACAAGATTTTATGATATAAATACAACAAACCCGCAAACAATTAAGGAAGATGCAAAAAGACTTCATATCGACCTTGAATATGAAAGTGTTCCTATCTATATAAATAATTTTAATATGAATATGGATGAATATCTTGACTTCGCAAATATAATAACACCAAAGCAATTTTTGGAAAAAATTGCAGGAATTGATGTTGAAAAATTATAATAAATAAATCACCTTTGCACAACATAATTGCAGAGGTGATTTTTTATGAAAAGTAATGATAAAAAAAATAAAAATAACAAAAAAAATAAAAATAAATTTAACGATTACACTTCCTTTTTAAATCCGGAAATCGTCGCAAGCGACCCGCAGGGAATGTATACCGGCGTTCCGGCTGATATGTACTATAACGGCGAACTTGAAGAACCTATCCAAGATGCCGACGATTTGTAAAAAATTGATTGTTTGTAAAAATTCGGGGTCCCCGAAAAGCGTAAGCTTTTTGGGGAGAGGAGGAGCAGCGGAATGAGTACGGGGTGACTTTCTATAAAAAAGAAAGTCGCCACAAGCGATATGAAGCTTGCGACGACGCTGGCGCAGCGGGTGGGATTTGAACCCACGGGTGATTGCTCACACGATGGATTTCGAGTCCATGCCGTTATGACCTCTTCGGTACCGCTGCATATAAACTTGGTGAAATTATTTTATACTGTTTTTATTATTTTGTCAATATTGCAAGTGATTATATTTTGTGATAAAATATTTTTATTACATACTATGGAGATAAGTTATGGTTGCTATTATTGATTACGGTGCGGGTAATCTGTCAAGCGTGAAAAAAGCGCTTGATTTTCTCGGCGCGGAAAGTGAAATTACACAGGATAAGGAAAAAATATTATCTGCAAGCCATGTTATTTTGCCGGGGGTAGGCTCTTTTGGTGATGCAATGGCATCAATGAAAGAAAGAGGGCTTACGCAAACAGTAAAGCAAGCCGCAAGAGAAAAGAATTTTCTCGGCATTTGCCTGGGGCTGCAACTGCTGTTTGAAAGCAGTGATGAAAGCCCGGGTGTTGAGGGATTAGGCATACTTAAAGGAAAAATCGTATCTATCCCGAAAGATAACGGACTTAAAGTTCCGCACATTGGGTGGAACAGCGTTTCTTTAAAGCAAAAAGACGGTGTTTTTAAAGGGATTGAGGATAACAGCTACTTTTATTTTGTTCACTCTTTCTATCTTAAAGGTGCAGATGAAAGCGTTGTTGCCGGAGTGACGGACTACGGTGTTGAAATTGAATGTGCGGTACAAAAAGATAACCTTTGCGCAGTGCAGTTTCATCCTGAAAAAAGCAGTAATGCAGGGCTTGCCCTTTTGAAAAACTTTTTGGATAAGGAAGGCAAATAATATGTACGCTAAAAGAATTATTCCCTGCCTTGATGTTAAAAACGGACGAGTTGTAAAAGGTGTTTCATTTGTGGATTTAAGAGATGCCGGTGACCCGGTTGAATGTGCCGCTGCTTATGATAAGCAGGGGGCGGATGAACTTGTTTTACTTGATATTACTGCCACACACGAGGGCAGAAGCACTATGATTGATATTGTAAAGCGAGTTGCCGAAACGGTATTTATTCCTTTCACGGTAGGCGGGGGAATTAAAACCGTTGATGATTTTAAAGAACTTTTGAGAGCCGGAGCGGATAAAATTTCCGTAAACTCTGCGGCAGTTCGCAACCCTGATTTGATTAACGAAGCGTCATATAAATTCGGCGCACAGTGTGTGGTTTGCGCTATTGATGCCAAGCGTGACGGAAAGGGAAGCTGGGAAGTTTACTTAAACGGCGGCAGAATTCCGACGGGAATTAACGCTGTTAAATGGGCAATTGAAGCTGAAAAGCGCGGAGCGGGCGAAATACTTTTAACTTCTATGGACCAAGACGGGCAAAAAACAGGTTACGATATTGAACTTACCCGAACAATCAGTGAAAACACGGGTATTCCGGTTATTGCTTCAGGCGGAGCAGGCAAGGCAGAACATTTTCTTGATGCTTTTACAACCGGCAAAGCCGATGCAGTTTTGGCGGCAAGCCTTTTCCATTTCAATGAACTTCCGATACCTGAACTAAAAAAATATTTGAAAGATAATAATATCAGCGTAAGAATATAAAAATTAAGGGCGAACATTGTTCGCCCCTACGGTTTTGCAATAGATTATATAATTTTGTAGGGGCGGCCATTGGCCGCCTCTTTTTTATTTTATACAAAAACAAAATGTATTAAAAGCATATAGCCTATTGTGCCGACTGCGATACTCAAAAGGGTATTCTTTTTCCAAATATGAACCAAAGCGGTTATGACCACTGCGATAATTTGCGGGATAATATAGTTAATATCGCCCTTTTCAAAATCTTTAAGGCAGTAAACGATAAGTATACCCAAAATTGCAACGGGCAAAACATTGCCCAAATATTTTACAAATTTCGGCACTTCCTTACTCTGCCCGAAAAGAGCAAAAGGAAACAGCCTTGTGGCAAATGTGCAGGCACCGGCAACCAAAATCATTAAAACAAGATGAGTTGTTGTCATTTTGCCACCTCCCAAACATCAAAAAACTTTTTGAAAGAGGATAAAATTGCCACCGTAATCAAAAGCGACGGAATTAAAAATTTATCTGCGCCGAAAATTATCAGGCAAAGTATTGCCGAAAATACACCTATTGCACCTATAATTTTTGATTTACCCTTGTTATTTCTAATCAAATCAATAAAAATAACTACAAAAAGGGCGGTCATTGAAAAATCAATGCCGGTAAAATCTATCGGTATAAGCTGGCTTAACAGCGAACCTAAAGCCGAACCGATTATCCAATATAAATGATCAAGTTCGCCGATTAAAAATCTTGCTTTCGGCTCATTCACATTTTTTGGTATGTAAGTTATTGATGAATTAACAGAATATGTTTCATCGGTTAATGTAAAAATCATAAAAGGATAGCGCCAACCGCCTGCTTTAAATTTTTCAATATATGATAATCCGTAAAACATATGGCGGGTGTTGATAAATAAAGTCATAAGTGCGGTTGTTGCAATATCCGCCTTTGCACTGATAAGTGATACAAGCAAAAACTGCCCCGAGCCTGCATAAACAACTATTGATATAAAAACAGCCCAAATCCAATTATATCCTGCCTTGTAAAGCATAATTCCGAAAGCCGAACCTAAAAAAAGATAGCCGAATAAAACAGGCAGGGATTTTTGAACAGCAAATTTAAAAGTTGCGATTTTTTCGTGTTTCATTTTTCCCTCTCTTAACATTGCCAAAAAAAGAGGCGAACTGTGTTCGCCCCAGCGTGTAGAAAAAGTCAAGTTTTAAATTTCTACACGCTGTAAGACTTTGAGAAAGTGAGATAAATTTCGTATTTTGCGAGTGGGAGCTGTACGATGGTACTGCCCCCGAGCAAAAGACGGAAAGCGCCAAAAATAGCTTGGACTCGATGTCCAAGCTATTTTCCACAATCCCTCCGAGTGCAACAAGTTGCACCCACCTCCCTTTGCACGGGAGGCAAAAAAGATTTATTATTTTATGCGGCGCGCTTTAGCCACTTTATCGACAGTCTAAGAGGCGAACTATGTTCGCCCCTACATATTTTTAATTTTTACCTACCCATATCTATATATGCAGGTCTGTTTTTGCTGAGTTCAATATTTGATTTACCGTAAATTTCCATTTGAAGTTCATATGCATCCTTTGGAATATCGGCAAGCCAAATCCAATTGTTTGGCGAAACAGAAAATCTAGATCCACCCTTGCAGTTTTCAACAGCAGGAACATTCTTTGTTTTCATCTCATAATCAAGCCAACCGTCACGAAGTGCTGTGTTGCCGATAGAGATAAGCTCTTTCTTGTTGTAACCTGTGTAAACATAGCCTGCAAGCTCATTAACAGTCTTAACGGTGTCAATTGTACCGCTGCTTTTCATCTTCTTGAGAAGTGCATTGAGAACGGTCTTTTGCCTGTTAGCTCTTGCTCCGTCAGAATCAATATGCCTGATTCTGCAATAAGCAAGTGCCTGCTTACCGTTAAGCTTCATTGTTCCTTCAGTACCGTCAAAGGTCTGTGTAATGGTAACTTTGCCATAAGTTCTTGGATGATTGTTAATCTCGTTAATCTCGGCAGAAGTAATCTTGATTGAAACACCGCCGAGTGCATCAATAATTTTAGGGAATGAGTTAAAGTTTACAACAGCATAATTGTTAATAGCAATTTTATAATATCTTTCAATAGTGTTGATGTAGCACTTCATTCCGCCCAATGATGCGGCAGCATTGATTTTACCGTACTGTCCTTTTCCGTCAACCTCAAAATAAACATAAAGGTCACGCAAAACAGAAGTCAAATGAATCTCATTGGTATCAACATTTATGCTTGCAATAATTGCCGAATCGGCACGGGATGCATCAGAAATTTTTTCTTCTCTTGTATCTTCGCCGATAAGAAGAATATTAAGCACATGGGTTGAACTTACAGGGTCACCGTTTTGATACCACTGCTTAAGATATTCAGGATAGCTGTATACCTCGCCGGCACTTGATTCCTTAATTGTAGGAAAATCCTCTTTAAGAAAGTCCATTCCGTCATAATAGGTGCTCATTTCATAATCGTCTGCACCGTTTTTATCATCAGTTACCTTATTAAGCACATTGTTTGCATAAAGTATAGCAAACACACCACCTGCAATAACCATAACGAGAAGAATAATTATTATAGTTATTATAGCCTTGCCCTTTTTGGTTTTGGAAAATTTAACCTTTTCTTTAACCTTGGGTTGCACTTTTTTTTGCTGTGGCTCAATAACCTCTTCATTTTGAGCAAGTGACAGTAAATCAACCATTCCGTTTTTATCCTGCTTATTTTCTTCTTTTGCAGCTTGGTTGTCAATTACTGCACCGTCATGCTCCTCTACTTCGTCAGTATCGGTAAACTGTGTTTCTTCCTCCTCAATAGTCGGAATTTCAACATCGGCAGTGTCGTTAATTGTGAATTCCTCTTCTTTTTCAGAAGTTTCCTCAATTACTTCCGGCTCCGCCTTATAATCAGTTACTTTTACTTCCTTTTTTTCCTGAACTTCAGGTTCGGCTTTATCTTGTGGTTCGGTATTGGCTTGCTGTTGATTTTCATGCTCTCTGCGTTTTTTAACTTCAGAAAGAATATCATCAATACTGTAAGACTCTTTCTCCAATGCCTTCACTCCTCTTTTAAAAACTAAAAACTTTTGTCATTATATATCATATATTGTAAAAATACCATATCTAAATTGTAAAAATAATAAAAAATTCGGTTTTAATAGACATTTATCAGTATTTTTGTATATTATTCTTCTGTTTGCTCTGCTTCTTCGCTTTCAATTTCTTCATTTTCAGCGTCAAATTCATCTTCTTCAAATCTGTCAACAACAGAAATTGTAGCAAGTTTTTCGCCCTCGTTTACTCGCATTACCTTAACACCCTTTGCAGGCCTTTGGAATGTAGAAATTTGGTCAACAGGCATACGGATAATAATTCCGTCGGTAGAAATCATAATAACATCGTTTTCTTCGGTAACAGCGGCAATGTTTGCAACTTTGCCGAATTTTTCAACACGGTAATTAAGAAGTCCCTTACCGCCCCTTGATTGAACACGGTAGTCTGAAAATTCACTCTTTCTGCCATATCCGGTTTCAGAAACGGTGAGAAGCTTAACTCCCTCACGCTCAATTGCAAAGCCTACTACATAGTCGCCCTCACCAAGAGTGATTGCCTTAACACCCCTTGCAGTTCTGCCGATAAGCCTTGCGTCACTTTCTTCAAAGCAAATGCTCATGCCGTCATGTGTAGCGGCAACAAGTTTCCTCTTGCCGTCTGTAATCTCAACCCAAGAAAGTTCGTCGCCTTCATCAAGGTTGATTGCAATAATACCGCTTTTTCTGATATGGTCATATTGGTCAAGCGAAGTTCTCTTGATTATACCGTTTTTAGTCATCATACAAAGGAACGAGCGTTCTTCATCTTTCGGCACTTGAACCATTGCGGTAATTTGCTCACCTTGTTCAACAGGAAGAATGTTTACTATATTCATTCCCTTGCCGGTTCTTGATGATTCAGGAATTTCATATCCTTTCATTTTAAATACTTTACCCTTATTGGTGAAAAGCATAATAAAATCGTGAGTTGAGCAGGAAAACATTGTTTTTGCAACATCTTCTTCTCTTCTGCTCATACCTGAAACACCGCGTCCGCCTCTGTTTTGTGCCTTGTATGTATCAACTGTCTGGCGTTTCATATATCCCTTTTCGGTAAGGGTGAGAATGCAGTCTTCAACAGGAATAAGGTCTTCATCTTCAACATCACCCACTGCGGCTGAAATTTCAGTTCTTCTTTCATCGCCGAATTTAGCGGCAATCTCTCTTGTTTCTGTTTTAATAATCTCGTTAACTCTGTCGGCATTGCCTAAAATGTCAAGCAAATCCTTAATCTTTTCGTGGAGTTCTTCGAGTTCATTCATTATCTTTTCAATTTCAAGACCTGCCAATTGGCCCAAACGGTAAGCTACAATTGCGCTTGCCTGCGGGTCATCAAAGCCAAACTTGTCCATAATAGCTTGCTTTGCTTCAGCCTGGCCGCCCTTGCAGGCACGAATTGTTGCAATAACTTCATCAACAATATCAATAGCCTTTGCAAGACCTTCCAAAATATGCGCCCTTTCCTGCGCTTTATTAAGGTCAAATCTTGTTCTTCTTGTAATAACATCCCTTTGGAAGTCAATATATTGCTGTAAAATTTCTTTAAGGGTTAATACTTTAGGTACACCGTCAACAAGTGCAAGCATAATTGCACCGAAAGTTACCTGCATATCTGTCATTTTATATAAATTGTTAAGTACAACCTGCGCATTTGCATCACGCTTAACAGTAACTTCAATGTGCATACCTTTTCTGTCCGAATAGTCCTGCACATCGGCAACACCCTCAAGCCTTTTTTCCTTAACTAAATCTGCAATACGGGTAATAAGCCTTGCTTTATTTACACCGTAAGGTATCTCGGTTACTACAATTTTGTACCTGTCACCCTTGGTTTCAATAATTTCTGCCCTTGCACGAAGATAAATTTTACCTCTGCCCGTTGCATAAGCTTCCTTAATTCCCCTTGTACCCATAATAATACCTGCGGTAGGGAAGTCCGGGCCTTTAATGTACTGCATAATTTCATCAAGCTCGGCACTCGGATTATCAATAAGGCAGCACATACCCTCTACAACTTCGTTCATATTATGCGGCGGAATATTTGTTGCCATACCTACTGCGATACCTGATGAACCGTTAACAAGTAAGTTTGGATAACGCGACGGTAAAACGGTAGGCTCTTTACTGTTATCATCAAAGTTAGGAACAAAATCAACTGTGTCTTTCTTGATGTCCTCAAGCATTTTCATAGCGATTTTACTCATTCTGCTTTCTGTGTAACGGTAAGCAGCCGCCGGGTCACCGTCAACAGAACCGAAGTTACCGTGTCCGTCAACAAGAATGTGCCTCATTGAAAACGGCTGTGCAAGCCTAACCATTGCGTCATAAACAGATGCGTCACCGTGCGGGTGATAGTGACCAAGCACTTCACCGACTGTGGTAGCACATTTACGGTAAGGCCTGTCAGGATAAAGATTATTTGTATACATAGCATAAAGTATTCTTCTGTGTACCGGCTTTAAACCGTCACGCACATCAGGAAGTGCACGCTGAACAATAACACTCATTGAATAATCAAGGAATGCTTTTCTAATCTCGTCACTGATTTCTACATCTTTAATTTTTTGATTGTCGTAACGAATTTCATTACTATCCATTATTTAACCTCCAAAGCAGAGTTCGTTTGTTTATATTTTATCAAAATATGCGTAATTAGGATTTTTCTTGATATTTTTTAATACTCCTGCTCTTATTTCAAGCGGAATTGAGCTGATAGGAAAAATGTTTGTACCCGTCGGCACTATAAAATACACATATTCTTTTGTTTCAATTATTGCACTTACCATATTATAGGGATATACGCCTATGAGCATAGGCTCGTCCTCTTTTGGCAAAGTTTTAAATTCAACAGTATTTTCACCTACTGTTATTTCCCTTAACTCACCGTAAGTAATATCCTTTTTCAAGCACCTCTCAGCCCTTTTTTTAGGCCTGATTTTTGTAACATAAAATGAATACACAGCCACGCCGATAATATAAAATGCCACAATAAGCAAATATGCATAATTTTTTTCGCTTACTGCGTAATATGTGTTCATTACAAGCACTATAAGCACGGTGATATATACCATATTTAAAAACTTGCTTGTTTTAAGCTTAAAAAGCTCAAAATTTATCAAATCTTTTTTTTCAAGGGTATAATTAAAAGTAAAATCCATTATTTCATTACCCCCTTGCTTTTAAGAATTTTTATTATTTCTTCAAGCTCGTTTTTATATCTTTCCTTACTGATAACCGCAACACCGCGGCTTAAAGTAGGTAATATAATAAGTTCTTTTTTAGTTTCTTTTACTGCATATACACTTTTCCACGGTGCATAAACTTTTTCAAAGCTGCCGATAAGTTCCAGCCCCTCATCATAAATTCTGATTGTGTTTTCTTCATTTAAAATAGGGGAACGCTGAAAATCATTCATCACACTGTTTTTAGTCATTATCATTTTAAATACAAAAAACAGCATCAGCATAATTGAAAGTATTAAAAGAAATGTATCTTTTAATACACCTGTAAAAGTTAAAATTGCAGCAAGAACTAAAAATACTGTTAAACATACAAGCTCACAGGTTTCATTCATCCCGAGTTTGCTTGTTTTAAAGCTAAAGCCTCTGTAAAATTCATCGGCTGTCATTTTAAAAGTCAGTTTCATAATTTCACACTGTTATACATCCAAGTTTTGAACAAATTTTGCGTTTTTCTCAATAAATTCTCTTCTCGGTTCAACATTATCACCCATAAGAATAGAGAAATTTTCGCTTGCTCTTTGCGCATCTTCAATAGTTACACGCAGCATTGTTCTGAATTCAGGGTCCATTGTTGTTTCCCAAAGCTGTTCAGGGTCCATTTCACCAAGACCTTTGTATCGCTGAATATCGCAGTCACCGCCGAATTCGGCAATTTTATCATCTCTTTCTTCATCAGAGAATGCATAGCTGCTCTTTTTACCCTTTGATACTTTGAAAAGAGGAGGTTGAGCAAGGTAAACATATCCGTCTTCAATAATTTGCGGCATATATCTGAAGAAAAATGTTAAAAGAAGTGTTCTGATGTGCGCACCGTCGACATCGGCATCGGCCATAATTATAATTTTATGGTATCTTAATTTGTTAATATCAAAATCTTCGCCGATACCTGTACCGAGTGCCATTACAACCGGAACAAGCTTTTCATTTGTAATAACCTTGTCCACTCTTGCCTTTTCAACATTAAGCATTTTACCCCAAAGTGGGAGAATTGCCATATGTTGCTTATCTCTGCCCTCTTTTGCAGAACCGCCTGCCGAATCACCCTCGACTATGTAAATTTCACATTTTTCAGGGTCATTGCTTATGCAGTCTGCCAGCTTACCCGGAAGTGAGTTGCTTTCAAGCGGAGATTTTCTTCTTGCATTTTCTCTTGCTCTTCTTGCAGCTTCTCTTGCACGGGATGCGTCAAGCGACTTATTAAGAAGTGTTTTTGCAACATTAGGATTTTCTTCAAAATAAGTCATAAGCTTATCATAAAGCATTGTTGAAACAAGGCCGGTAATATCTGTATTGCCGAGCTTGCCTTTTGTTTGCCCTTCAAATTGAGCCTCGGTAAGCTTTACGCTGATAACCGCAGTTATGCCCTCACGCACATCATCACCGGTAAACTTTTTATCACTGTCTTTGAGAATACCGAATTTTTTACCGTAATCGTTAAATACTCTTGTAAGCGCAGTTTTAAATCCTGTTTCGTGCGTACCACCGTCAATAGTATTGATATTATTTGCAAATGAAAGAAGTGTTTCATTGTAAGAATCTGTATAGCAAAGTGCAACTTCGGCACTTCTGTCACCCTTTGTGGTTGAAAGGTGAATTACTTCATCTTGAATTGGATTAAGACCTCGGCTTGTGTTGATATATTCTACGAAAGAGCGAATACCGCCCTCATAGCAAAATTCTTCACCGCTGTCTTCATCTCCTCTTTTATCTGTAAGAGTGATTGAAAGCCCTGCATTAAGAAATGCCTGCTCACGAAGTCGCCTTGCAAGAATTTCATAATCATAAACCGTTGTTTCCTGAAAGATTTCAGCGTCGGCTTTAAATCTGATAGTAGTACCGTGGCCGTCTTTATCCGCAATGATATGTAAATCATTTACAGGCTTACCTCTTTCAAATTTTTGGCTGTATACATGGCCGTTTTGTGTAACTTCAACTTCAAGCCACTCTGATAATGCGTTTACAACAGATGAACCAACACCGTGCAAACCGCCCGATACTTTATAGCCTGAACCGCCGAATTTACCGCCTGCGTGAAGCACGGTAAGTACAACCGTAACAGCCGGAAGCCCTGTTTTTTCATTTATACCTGTCGGTATACCACGGCCGTTATCCTTAACTTCAATAATATCCCCCGGTAAAATGTTACATTCAATATGTGTACATACACCTGCAAGTGCTTCGTCAATAGAGTTATCAACAATTTCGTAAACGAGGTGATGAAGTCCTCTCGGCCCTGTTGAACCGATGTACATACCCGGCCTTTTACGAACTGCTTCAAGACCTTCAAGCACCTGAATATCTTTTGCGGAATATTCTTCGGTTACAGTAGTGTCAATGTCAGCTTCTTCAAGTTCAATCTTGTTTTCTTCTTCGCTCATATTGATTTAAGTCTCCTTTTAGCATAATGCTAAGAATTATTTTTTACTTTTTTGCCCCGCCTCAACTCTTTTTAGCAGTGTTGATGTATTAAGCGGGCAAATATATATTTTATCCTTGCAAACAATAAAACTTTTTGGAAGTTCATAGTTTACATAAATTACTTTTTTGTTTTTTTCACTGTTTGATAAATAATCGCGCGTCGCTTTATTTACCGTAGAAGTATCCATATCAAAAATGCCGAGTATTTCATTACTGCTGATAACTGTGTTACCGCCTAAATATATATACATCAGTTTTTGCACCTGCCGTTTTCAATATGAAATGTTTTGCCTTTTTTAAGCCTAAGCACAGTATTAGCGTCACAGCAGGTGATGAAAACCTGCCAATTTTTAATGTGATTAAGTATGTAATCCTGCCTTGATTCATCAAGTTCGCTCATTACATCATCAAGCAGTGCAAGCGGCTCATCATCAGTCATTTCTTTTAATAAACTTGCTTCTGCAAGCTTAAGTGCAAGCACACAGCTCCTCTGCTGCCCCTGTGATGCATAAAGCCTGGCACTTTTTTCATTTATAAGTATTTCCATATCGTCCCTGTGCGGACCCGAAGTAGTAATTCTGTTTAATATATCACTGTTTCTGCCTGAAATTAAAAGCTTTGTAAGTTCATTTTCAATTTCTGCCACGCTTTTATCTTTGCATTCAAATCCACATTGAAGTTTTAAATCTATTTTTTCACGCCCTTTTGAAAGTCCGTCAAAAATTTCTGTGGCAAATGGCAACAGTGCTTCAATATATTTTTCACGCTGGTATATTATTTTTGCCCCGCTTTTTGCAAGATTTTTATCCCAAATATAGAGCATATCCTCCAAATTTGTGTTATTTTTCATATCTTTTAAAAGCATATTTCTTTGTGCAAGGCAGCGGTTATATTCTTTTAATACACTTCTGTAATTTGATTTCAGCTGGCATAATGAATTATCAATAAATTTTCGCCTTTCAATCGGCCCGTCCTTAACCATAGACAGATGAACCGGTGAAAAAATTACTGCTTTTAATTCATCACCGAGGGCGGTTGCACTTTTTTTTTCAATTCCGTTTAATTTAGCTGTGCGCCTGCCTTTAATAATAAGCTCGGCATTTTGTTTTCTTGATTTATTTTCAAATTCAATTTTCAGCTTCGCACTTTCTTTTTTAAATTCAACAAGTTCTTTATCCCTTACTCCGCGAAAACTTTTACTTCCGGTAAAAAGATAAATTGCTTCAATCAAATTTGTTTTTCCCTGCGCATTTTCGCCCCAAATGATATTTACATCATCAAAATCAAGCTTTAAGTTTTCTATATTTCTGAAATTTTCAATTTCTATTGAATCAATTTTCATTTGTAATAATTTTATAATCTACCGAAAATACGGATACTGTATCTCCGCCGTGTATTTTTTTGCCCCTTGCTGTGCAGGTTTCACCGTTTACTTTAACTATTCCGTCTTGAATAAAAGTTTTTGCCTGCCCGCCTGTTTCTGCAATGCCTTTAAATTTTAAAAATGCGTCAAGCCTGATAAATTCGGTAGTAATATTTACATTTTCATTTTTTCTCGGTGTTGCTTTTGCTTTAATTTTCATTTTTAAGCCTCATAGGTAATACTAAAAATAAGAATGAATCATTATTTATCGGCAATACTTTTACAGGGCTTACAGCACCGCCGAGTTCAATTCTTACTTGGTCGGTATCTGCAGCGTGAAGTGCGTCAAGCACATATTTTGAGTTAAAGCCGATTTCAACCCTGTCACCGCTTACATTTGCGTGTGTGTAGTTTACCACTCTGCCTATGCTTGATACGGTTGAAACTCTCATTTCATCTGCGTCAAATAAACATCTGATTGGGTTTTTCTTATCATTTTCAATTACAGGAAGTGTTCTTTCAATGCAGTTTATTGCATCACTTGTGTTAATCAAAACTGTTGTGTTGCAGGTTTTAGGCACTGCTGCTTTGTAATCAAGGAAGTCACCGTCAAGCAAACGGCTGATAATGCTGTAATTATCTACATCAAATACAATGTGCCTTTTGCCTACACTGATTGAAATATCCTTGTCATTTTCTGTATTAAAAAGTTTAATAAGTTCTCTGATTGTTTTTTTAGGAACGATAAAGCTAATATCTTCACCGTCGTATTTTACCGTTTCTGTTCTTATAGCAAGCCTATATCCGTCAACACCGATAAGTCTTAACTGATTTTGTGTAAGTTCAAATTTAAGGCCTGTATGTACCGGCTTTGATGCTTCTGTATCGGCAACTGCAAAAAGTGTTTGTGATACCATATTTTGAAGTATACCTTGGTTTAAAAACAGAGGATAACCTCCTGATACAGACGGTAATTCAGGGTAATCATCAGCATCAATACCTGAAATGTTATATTGTGCCGCACCGCTTATAATAGAAACGGAAGTTGAGCTGATTTCAAATGTAACCTTGCCTTCAGGTAATTTTCTTATAATATCACTTATAACTTTTGCATTTATTACTATTGCACCCGGTTCAACCACACTTGCCTGAAGTGTTGTGTTAATTCCGAATTCAAAATCATAGCCGGTAAGACTTAATGTATCTGAACCGCATTCCATAAGTATACCCTCAATGGTAGGAATAGTTACTTTTGTGCTTACTGCTCTCATTACATTTGAACAAGCTTCGCTTAATTCTTTTGTATTACATGTAAATTTCATTTTTTTAATCCTCCGTCTATCTATATAGTCTTGTTATAGTAGTATGTAGTAGAGGCTGTGGAAAATGTTAAAATATCTTCAAACTATTGATAATTAAGGAAATTTTTAAAAAGTTTTTAAAATTTCAATTGTTTAAAAAATTTGGAAATTGTGTAAAAAATATGTTTTCCACAGTCATTGTTAATTAAAAAGTAAAAAATGTTGAAAAAATTGTGGAATTATTGAATGCTTTTTGCATTTGAAATTATATCGTTAATTTGCCTTGCAAGCTTTGAATCTGTTTCAATATCCTTTTCAATTTGGTCAATATTATACATTACTGTTGAATGATGTTTTTTAAACTCGGCACCAATATCTTCATAGCTCATATTAGTAACTTTTCGTACTGCATAAAAAGTAATCTTTCTTGCGTCGGATATTGTTTTTTTCCTCTGCCCGCCGTAAATATCTTCTACCGATACACCTGTGGTTCTGCTTACTTCTTCTACTATCTTTTGAATTGTAACAGGAATTGGCTGTGTATCTTCCATTACAACTTTTACAATGTTTTGTGCAAGTGCAATGGTAGGTGTGGTTTGGTTTATATCACAATATGCGTAAAGCTTTTTGGTAACACCTTCAAGCTGGCGAATATTTGATTTTACTTTATCTGCTATGTAATCAATTACCGAATCCGGAATTTCAAAATTAAGCATCATAGCTTTGCGCTTAACTATTTCACATCTTGTTTCATATTCAGGTGGCTGAATATCTGCAAGAAGTCCGTCTTCAAATCGGGTTTTAAGCCTGTCTGTAATAGACTGAATTTCCTTTGGCGGACGGTCAGAGGTAATAACTACCTGCTTACCGGCAAATACAAGTGTATCAAAAGTATGGAAAAATTCTTCAATAGTCTGCTGCTTGCCGGCAATAAACTGAATATCATCAATTAAAAGTAAATCAATGCTGTTTCTGAATTTTTCGTGGAATTCATCAGTAGTTTTATATTGAAGTGCCTGCATAAATTCATTTACAAATTGCTCGGCACGGATATATAAAATATTCATATCAGGAAACTTTTTCTTAACTTCATAGCAAATTGCATTAAGCAAATGAGTTTTGCCAAGCCCTGAATTACCGTAAATAAAAAGAGGATTATAATTTCTCATTTTGGAATTTTGAGTTAAATTTAAGCCCGGGTCACTCGCAACAGCCTTTGCGGCAACATATGCAAACCTGTTACTTGAACCAACAATGAAATTTTCAAATGTATATTGCTCGTTTTTATAATCTTCAAGGTGCTGTTTATCCTGATAAAATTTATGTTCTTCTCTGTCATTATCTTCAGCACAAATATATTTAATTTTAACTTCAAAGCCCATAATTGCGGCAAAAGCTTCACTAAACATTGTGCCGTATTGTGAAATAACAACATCCATATACATAGCACTCGGAAGCCTTAAAGTAATTGTTGCAGCTTCAAAGCTTACAAATTCAGTCTTTTTTATCCATAAATTAAAAGCTGTTTCCGTAACTCTTTCTTCGCAGTAAGTAAGAACAGCGTTCCAAATTTCTTTAAAAGAATCCATTTTTACCTCCGTATTTTTACCTAAAAATACAATACTCCAAGCTAATTATCATATACAAACTATATTAGCATATAAAATGTATTTAATCAATACTTATTTTAAATATTTATATATATTATTATATAGAATATTATATAGGTATATAGAAATAAAAATATATTAGTAGTTGTAAAATAAAATATGATATTGTATAATAATCAAAATGGAGGTGCAATATGAGAATTTTTAAAAATCGAGGAGATATATTTTTTTCAAAAACAAATAAAGAAAAATCAACAGAGCAAAAAATTCTTCTTATTGCTCTTGTCATTATAGTTTTGTTTTCGCTCGTATTTATGATTTGTGTGGGTGCAAAAAATGATTTCAGCGTTAAAAAGTTTTTTGAACCGGAAAATTTATCAACAACACAGGCAGTTGAAGAAAGTACGATTGAATTACCGCAAGTGAGCGGCAAAACAAATTATATAGTTACTGTAAGTGAAAAGGAAAGCTTGCTTTTTGCCGAGCTTATTCAGGTTGATTTTGATAATACTTCATATAAAGTTTGCACATTAAAACCGTCAACTGAATATGACGGAAGTACACTTTCATATATCTATTCACATTCGGGTGTGCAAAATGTTAAATCTGCAGTTGAAAATATGTTTTCCACTTCAATTGATTATTATATTGATTTTGAAAAAGATAAATTTGCAGATTACTATGATTCTTTGGGTGAGGTTAATTATGCTGTCAGCTCGGATATTAAATATAAAAATAACAAAACCACTGTTCCTTATACAGTAAGAATAAAAGCAGGGGAGCAGGTAATTAAAGGTTCGCAGGCAGTTAATTTGGTAAGGTATTACCTTGAAAGCGGTAATAATCAATCGGGTGCAAACGATATTTTGCTTACATCACTTTCAAAGCAGTTAAATGCAGAAAATTTTGCTGAAAAAGACAGTTTCTTTCAAGATTTTGTAACTAAAGCCAATACTAATATCACAGTTCGTGATTATGCGGCTGCCGATGATAAAATCACTGTTTTATGCAATTCGCAAAACGGTATCAGTATTTACGGTGCAGAAATAAAATATAAAAACAATAAAATTACTAAAAAAACACTTCAAAAAGCAAAAGGCTATTTTACAAAATAAGAGGATATATTTATGGATAAGGAAAGAATAGAAAATGCGGTAAGGGAAATATTATTGGCTGTGGGTGAAAATCCAGACAGGCCTGGTTTGCTGGAAACACCGAAAAGAGTGGCTAATATGTATGAAGAAATATTTGCCGGCTTGACGGAAGACCCAAAGCAGCATATTAAACTTTTTGATGAAGTATCAAATGATGAAATGGTAATTGTAAAAGATATTCCTTTTTATTCAATGTGCGAGCATCATTTATTACCGTTTTTCGGTATGGCACATATCGGCTACATTCCGAGTGATAATAAAATTATCGGCCTTTCAAAACTTGCAAGAATAGTAAATAATTTTGCAAAAAAACCGCAGGTTCAGGAAAGGCTTACAAGCGATATTGCGGATTTTCTTAATGATAATCTTCAGCCAAAGGGTGTTGCGGTTATTATGGAAGCCGAACATATGTGTATGACTATGCGCGGTGTAAAAAGTGCAGGTGCAAAAACTCAAACATCTGCTCTTCGCGGAATTATGCGCACAGACGCTAAAACAAGAGCAGAAGTTTTATCACTTTTAAAATAATTTACCATTTGGTTTTCGGAGCAATAAAATGATTTGGAAATGTAAAAATAAAAATATCGAATACGGTAAAGATGTACTCATTATGGGTATTGTAAATGTTACTCCTGACAGCTTTTCAGACGGGGGCGACCATTTTTCATGTGAGGATGCAGTAGAATGTGCCTTAAATCTTGTAAAAGATGGGGCAGATATTATAGATTTCGGCGCACAGTCCACCAGGCCGGGCCATATTCCTGTTTCTGATAAAGAGGAATGGCAGAGGCTTGAAAGCGTTTTAAAGGCTGTCAAAGGAAAAATAGATGTACCTGTGTCTATTGATACATATTATCCTTATGTTGCCGAAAAATCGCTTGAGCTTGGTGCTGACATAATAAATGATGTAAGCGGAATAATAAATCCGAATATGGCAAAAATCATCAAAGAAAGCAAAGCAGGCTGGGTAATTATGCATAACGGTGCCGGCACACCCGATGATATTAAAGAATTTTTTGAAAATTCAACAGCCGAATGTGAGCGCCTTGGCATTGATAAATCACAGATTTGTCTTGATATGGGAATAGGTTTTGGTAAAGATTATAAAGAAAACCTTGCACTTTTGACAAAAATTGGTTATTATAAGAAGGAAGGCTATCCTCTTCTTCTCGGAACATCAAGAAAAAGGGTGATAGGCGAGGGCAGCAGGCAGGCTGAACCGAAGCAAAGAACATACGGTAACATTGCCGCTGATGCTATTGCTATAATGCAAGGCGTAGATATTATTCGTTTACATGATGTTTTGCATGAAAAGCAGGGTATCTATATGGCTCAGGCTTTGCGTGAGTCATATGAAAACAGAATATAATATATCATTGTGTTTCAGTCAGAGAGGTTGTGGGATTTTTTATGGACAAAATTTTGATCCGTGATTTAAAAATTTTTGCATATCACGGAGTTAATGAGGAAGAAAAAATTAACGGGCAAAATTTTGTTTTTGATATTGACTTATTTGTTAATATGACTAAAGCCTGTTACAGCGATGATGTGAATGACACGGTAAGCTATGCAAAAGTCATTAAAACCGTTACAAAGGTTGTGACTGAAAAAAAGTATAATTTACTTGAAAAAGTGGCTCAAATCACGGCTGACGCAATTTTAGAAGAATATTCTGATGTTTCAAAAGTGAAAATCACATTAAAAAAACCAGAAGCTCCTATGAAAGCTGACTTTTCATATGTGGGTGTAAAGATTGAGAGGGAAAGATAGTGCGCTATGTTTTGGGTATAGGCACCAATGTAGGTGACCGTAAAGAAAATATAGACAAAGCAATTAAGGCAATTGAACTTTTGCCGCAAACAAAGATTGTACTCAAAAGTTCAATTTATGAAACTCAGCCTGTCGGCTATGATGAACAGCAGGATTTTTATAATATTTGCGTTGAAGTGCAAAGTATTTTTAATCCATATGAAATGATAGGCGCAGTGTTGGGAATTGAAGCGGGATTCGGCAGAGTTCGTTCAATCAAAGACGGACCGCGAATTATAGATATTGATATTATATTTGCTGAAAATATAGTAATTGAAACAAGAAATCTTACTACTCCTCATCCAAGATATAAAGAGAGAAGATTTGTTTTAGAGCCGCTTATGGAGCTTTATCCTGACGGTCATTTTTACGGATATAGTTTTTACGGATTAAGCGAAAAAATTAAAAATCAGGCAATTAAAAAATTATAAATTACATAAAATAAGACGGGAATTAACCCGTCTTATTTTTTTTGGAAAAATTAAATTTTAATAGCAAAATTTCTTTACTTTATATTTATCTTTTTTGCAAACAATATTATTGCACAAAGGTGCAAAGGAGGTAATGAATATGAGTAAAAAAACATCAACAAATATGATGAAAATTATGGGTGCAACGCTTGCCGTTTGCTCGGCGGCAGCAATTATGGGCGGAATGAAAACAAGTAATTCTTCAGCCAAAAAAACTATGAAAAAAGCCGGCGAAAAAGTAGTTGAATTCGTTGACACCATAGCTTCTTTTATGTAAAAAAGCAAAAAGCAAAAGCCGAAGGATTTCTCCCTCGGCTTTCGCTTTTTTATCATCGACCCAAAGAGCCGACGTCATGGATTAAATTATCAGTCGTTAGCATGACCTGTTGTACCGAATACAACATCAATCTTGTGTGCTACAACTTCTTCAATAAGATTTCTTGCAGGAGTAAGATATTGACGAGGGTCAAAATGAGTTGGATTTTCAGCAAAATGCTCTCTTATTGCTGCTGTCATTGCGATACGAATGTCAGAGTCAACATTGATTTTGCATACTGCCATTGATGCTGCTTTACGAAGCATATCTTCAGGAATACCGATAGCATCAGGCATTTCACCGCCGTATTTGTTAATAAGCTTGATATGGTCTTGGTTAACTGATGATGCACCGTGAAGTACGATTGGGAATCCAGGAAGCTTCTTGCCAACTTCTTCAAGAATGTCAAAACGAAGCTGTGGCTTCTGGCCAGGCTTAAACTTGTAAGCACCGTGGCTTGTACCGATAGCGATTGCAAGTGAGTCAACACCTGTTCTTGTAACAAAATCATATACTTCTTCAGGTCTTGTATAAGATGCGTTATCAGCGTCAACCTTTACATCATCTTCAACACCTGCAAGTGTACCAAGCTCACCCTCAACAACTACGCCGTGAGCGTGTGCATATTCAACAACCTTCTTTGTAAGAGCAATATTTTCTTCATATGGAAGTGAAGAACCGTCAATCATAACAGAAGTAAATCCACCGTCAATACAAGCTTTGCAAGTTTCAAAGTCAGGACCGTGGTCAAGGTGAAGGGCAATCGGAAGACCTGTTTCTTCAGCTGCTGCCTTTACCATAGCAACAAGGTAACCGTGTGATGCATACTTTCTTGCACCTGCTGAACATTGAAGAATAACAGGAGCGTTAAGCTTCTTTGCAGCACGGGTAATACCCTGCACAATTTCCATATTATTTACATTGAAAGCACCGATAGCGTATCCGCCTTCATATGCTTTTTTAAACATTTCAGTAGTAGTAACTAATGGCATTTTTATATCTCCTAAATTACTAAAAATTATGAGTGAAATTCACTCAACGGTGTTATTATACATCATATGAATTGAAATATCAATAATTATTTTTAAACTTCTTTATTTTTTGTATTTTTTTCATCATATTCTATTACTTCGCGGGCAATATATATAGGTCTTTTCTTGGTTTCAATATAATTTTTTGCAAGATATTCGCCCATAATTCCCGTGGTAAAAAGCTGAATTCCGCCTAAAAACGATATAAGTATAACAAGCTGTGTAAATCCGTCAACTTCAATATTGCTTACAAGCTTTCTTATTAAGGTAATAATAATATAAATTATACTTAAAAATATGGTTGCACCGCCGATATATCCGGATATTTTAAGCGGTACGGTTGAAAATGCAATTATTCCGTCAATTCCGTATTTTAAAAGTTTTGAAAAATTAAAACTGCTTTTTCCGTTTTTTCTGCTTTCGGCTGTGTAAGGAATATATTTTGTGTTAAATCCAACCCAGCTGAAAATACCTTTGCTGAAACGGTAATATTCACCCATAGATAAAATAGCGTCTTTCACACTTTTGCGAAAAGTTCTGAAATCGCTTGCCCCGTCAACAAAATGTGTATCGGTATATTTATCTGCAAATTTGTAAAAGCTTTTTTTGCAAAATTTAAAAAATGCGTTTTCATGCCTGTTTTCCTGGCAGGCACATACGCTGTCAACACTTTCGTCATTTTCCAAAATATTTATCATTTTTTTTACTATTTCGGGATTTTGCTGTAAATCGGTATCAATAATGGTGATGTATTCGCCGCGGCAGTGCTCAAGCCCGGCATACATTGCCGCTTCCTTGCCGAAATTTCTTGAAAAATTGATTATTTTAATATTTTGGCAGCTTTCTTTTTTTAATTTCTTCAGCTCGCCTATTGTGTTGTCTGCGCTTCCGTCGTTAATAAATACAAGCTCATATTCATCTGTATTTGCAAAAGCGTCAAGTACGGCTTTTGCAAAAGGCTTAATATTTTTTTCTTCGTTATAACACGGGCAAATAAATGATTGCTTCATTTTTTCACTTCCTTATCGAATATTTTATATTATGTATTCGATATTGTCAAATATAGTATTATTCTAAATTTCCTGTTAAAAGCATTATTGCACTTAATGCGGTAACAGGGGCAGTTTGCGTACGCAAAATACGCGGGCCTAATGACGCTATTTTGCCGCCGGCTGATTTAATCAGCTCGACTTCGCTTTCTTCAAATCCGCCTTCAGGGCCTATATATACAGATACACTTTTTATATCTTGCGGTATTATTGATTTTAAGCTTTCGCCGCCGCCCTCGTAAAAAAGTATTTTTAATTCGCTTTCGTCATTTTCAACTGCTTTTTTAAGTTCGGTCATATCCATAATTTCAGGCACAATGCCGCGCCCGCTCTGCTGTGCTGCTTCAAGTGCGATTTTTTTGTACCTTTCGCCTTTTTTCTTCGCCTGCTTTTCATCAGGTCTGCTCACACTTCTGTGAGTAAGCGTAGGGCAAATTGCCGCAATGCCGAGTTCCGTGCATTTTTGTATTACATCTTCAAGCTTGCTTGCTTTCGGCACACCTTGGTAAAGCGTAACTTTTACACTCGGTTCGCTGTTATTTGCCTGCTTGTAACATACACTTAATGTAACAAGTCCGCCGCTTATGCCGTTAATTTGGCACCCGTAGTCGTTTCCGTCACCGTTTGTTAAAGTCAGCATATCGCCCTTTTTCATTCTAAGTGCTTTTGCAATGTGGCGCGATTGTTCCTCATTAAGCGTGATTTGCCCGTTAGGTTCAAAATCTATAAAAAGCTTTTGCATATTCTCTCCTTATTTTAAATTATTCCTTGCCCAGTGAAATAAATATTGCTGTGCTATTCCGCCGATACCGTCAAAGCATTTCGGCAAGCCGTTTGGATAATATTCCATAACCCTTTTCATCCATACATCAATAGGAAATGCGTCATAAAACCCGAAGCCGAACAGCAGTGCGCAGTTTGCAACTTTAATTCCCACTCCGTAAATGTTTAAAAGCTCTTTTCTTGCTTCTTCAAGCGAAAGGGTTTTTATTTTTTCAAGGTCAATTTCTCCGTTTGAAACGCTTTTTGCAAGGCGTTCAAGGTATTTTGCCCTGTAACCTGTACCGAGTGCTTCAAAATCCTCAACCGTAAGCTTGCTCAAATCTTCGGCAGACGGAAAAGAGTAATATCCTTTTTTTACTTCCTTTCCGTATTTTCTGCAAAGCCTTTCAATAATACCTTTTATTCTTTTAATATTATTTTGCTGGCTTATTACAAATGAGCAGAGCGCTTCCCAGCTGTCCTGGTTTAATATCCTTATTCCGTAATATTCATCAATGGTGGAGGATAAAAGCTCATCTTCTTTTAATGTATTGCATATTTTAACATAATCTTTGTCAAAATCAAAATAATTTCGCCATATGTTATCAAAATCCTGCTTTGCGGTGTCTTTTAATATAAATGTATCGTCACCGAGCTTTTTGATGTTTAAATACACACCTTTTACAACACCGCTGTAACTTCCGTCTTTTTCTTTAACCCAGCGAAAAGCTTGCCCGCAGTCGAGTGTCAAATCAAGGTCAAAGCATTTTACACCGTGCAAAATTACATCGCTGTCTTTAATTTCAATTTTCATAATTTCCTCTTGTCAATTGTTTTTTAAAAATTGTATTACTTTTGTAACATCTTCGTACAAAGAGTATAACATTTTTTTGTCAAGAGTGAAAGTTAAAAATAGCAATTTACACAAAATTTTTAGTTCAAAGTCGAACTTTCAAAAATGTTGAAAACTATGTGTAAAGTTATGAAAACTCAAATTTTTTATCCCTAAAAAGAGTTTTCAACAGTAAAAAATGCCCAAACAACGCACTTTCCGGCTAAGTTTTTAACATTTTCCACAGAGTTTTCCACAATGATGAACTGTAAGGTTAAATATACATTCGGTTATATTATAAGCTTGTCAAGAAAAAAATTTTATAAGAATTGACAAAATTCAACAAAAACTTTTTAGTATATTTGCCACTCCTTTTTCCTACACTAATTGTATAAATTTGAAAGGAATTTTTGAAATGATTAAGGGTGTAAGCAAGCAAATTTTGGAAGTTACAAACACAGATAATCCATATTTTGATAAGATTATATTTTTTGTTAAGCCCGAACATCAGTCAACAGACCGCAAAAAACTTCAAAAAGAAGCCGAGGCAGTTGCAGCTTTAAAGCAAAAACCGCCCAAGCTGAAATTAACAAAGCACCAAATAATCAAAACCGCAGTTTTATCCCTGCTTTTTACAATGGCGGGGTGCGGTATTACATTTATTATTACATTATTAGTATAGGAGAGATATAAAATGACAGTATATAAAGCTTTTCGCAATTTGATTATTGCGCTTGCAATTGTGGGAATTATCGTGACGGGTTCGCTAATCGGCTTTTCGGCGTATCGCATTTATGATTATGCACAAAACAGCCAATATGTTGTGTCGAAACTCGGTTCAACCGGGGATGAAGTAAATAAAATTCAAAAAAAGCTTTCATCACTCGGCTTTTATAACGGTTCGGTTGACGGTGTTTACGGTAACGATACCAAAAGTGCGGTAAAGGCTTTTCAAAAAAGCTGCGGTATTACGGCAGACGGAATATGCGGCAAAACCACGCTTCTTTATCTCGGGCTTTCGGGCGGCGGTTCATCAAATAATACCGAATATTCAAATTCCGATGTTGAGCTTTTGGCTAAAGTTATAAGCGCAGAGGCAAGGGGAGAATCGTATGAGGGGCAGGTAGCAGTCGGAGCTGTAATATTAAATAGGGTAAAGCACCCGTCTTTTCCCGATTCTATCAGCGGTGTAGTGTACCAAAAAGGTGCGTTTTCGTGTGTAAATGATTCTAACTGGTATGCCGCAGTTGCCGATTCATCAAAAAGGGCGGCTATTGATGCATTAAACGGTTGGGACCCTTCAGGCGGTGCAATTTATTATTTCAACGCTTCCAAAACATCAGATGCTTTTATGCATTCAAGGCAGGTTATTAAAACAATCGGCAATCATAAATTCTGCATTTAGTTTTATTTTATAACATATGCGCCGGTCATTGTGCATTCGTCATTTTTTATGTCATATGTTATATTTGTATTTACAATTTCATAACCTTCAAGCTCTCTTTCCGATATGATTGAGAGCTTCTTTTTTGCAAGGTTTACAAGTTCGTCATTTGTTAAATCATATTTTATGCAGTTAATTGACTGCTCGTTTGTTACGGTGCAGCCGATAGGCAGTTCTTTTTTCTTTATTGTTAAAAATTTATCGCTTTTAGTTTCAAAATCAGCTTTTTTTATTTTAAAATACAGCGGAATATTGAGCGAAAAAAAATGTAAGTTATAGTAATTTTTGCTTTGCTTTATACTCATTTTGCTTTGCTGCCTTTGGGCTGTAACGGTTATTTCTTTTCTTGCGGCTTTAATTCCTTTGAGCTTGTATTCGTCAATTTCTTCAGGTTTTTGCGTTGTTTCGTTTATCTCCACTATTGCAGTAGTGCCTTTTTTGTTTATGTGTACCCACGCAATATCGTCAAAATCGCTCATCATATCCCAGGCGATAGATTTTCTGTCAATAACACCCCACATAACGCCGGTTTTAAACTTGTGGTTATCCAAATATGCTGATATTGTGTTTTCGCTTAATCTGTCACAGCCGGTTATTTCTATGTTCCATACAAATGCACCCAAAAATGATAATATAAATACAAATAACAGTGCGCCGATAAAAAAGCCCGTGCGTTCTTTCAGCGGAGATAGGAAAAAAGGCAGTCCGTGCTTTTTGATAACTTTTACACACCCGCCGTGCCGCAGTGCAATGCGGTGCAGTTTTTTATATGTGCCTATTCTGCAAATTGCGGTAAATCCGTTTTCCGTAAGTGAAATATTTTGTATTTCAACTCCGTTTTCAAAACATTCGTTAATAAATCCTTCGCTAAATCCTTTTTTAAATTCAAAATCTACATATCCTAAAAGAAATCTGAAAAATTTTATCAAGTTGAAAACTCCATTGAAGTTATGTTGCCCTGCACTATTGCACCCTCACGGGTAAATGAATTTATTTTTAAATCATCGCCCCAAAAAGTAATAAGCTGTGAGCCGAGCGATACGGTAATTTTTGTGTTTGAATATTCTATTATGCTTTCAAGTCCGTCAACAAGGCATTCGCTTCCTGCCATTTCAAGCCTGGGCTTGCCTATGTAATAATCAAGAGGATTTGCTTTGTCCTGTTTTTTATTTTTAAATATTTTCATTTAATCACCGTTAAATATATATGCAAAAAAGAGAGACAAAATCAATTGTCTCTCTAAATAATTTATTAAAATCTTATTTACTGTTTTTATGCTTTGATGCTGCGGTTACAAAACCTCTGAACAAAGGGTGCGGCTTATTAGGCCTTGACTTAAATTCCGGATGGAATTGGCAGGCTACAAACCACGGGTGGTTTGGTATTTCAACCATTTCCACAATATGATTATCAGGTGATGTGCCGGCAAAAATCATTCCGCCGCTTAAAAGGTCGTTTCTGTAATCATTGTTTACTTCATATCTGTGCCTGTGTCTTTCATAAATCATTGAAGCACCGTAAAGCTCATATGATTTTGATTCAGGGTTTAATGTGCAAGGGTATTGGCCAAGGCGCATTGTGCCGCCCATATCCGTAACCTCTTTTTGCTCAGGTAAAATATCAATTACAGGGAATGGGGTATCAGGGTTGATTTCGGCTGAATTTGCACCATTCATACCGAGTACATGCCTTGCAAATTCAATAATTGCAATTTGCATACCAAGGCAAATGCCGAGATACGGTATACCGTGTGTTCTTGCATATTGGCAAGCGTTGATTTTGCCCTCAATACCTCTGCTTCCGAAGCCGCCCGGTACAAGTATTCCGTCAACTTCGCCCAAAATATCATCAAGGTTAACATCGTCACCCTCTAATGTTTCTGAATCAATCCAATCAATGTCAACCGCACTTCTTGTTTCAATTCCGCCATGCTTTAATGCTTCGTTTACCGAAATGTATGAATCGTGGAGTTCAACATATTTGCCGACCATTGCGATTTTAACTGTTTGCTTTGGATTTCTGAGCGCATAAAGCATATTTTCCCAATCTTCAAGGTTAGGTTCAGCGCATTCAATACCAAGCTTTTTGATTACTACATCATCCATATGCTGCTCTTTTAACATCATAGGTACTGCATAAAGAATATCGCAGTTGTTATTTTCAATTACACATTCCTTATCAACATTGCAGAAAAGTGCAATTTTATTTTTAATATCATCGGTAAGCGGATGCTCTGTTCTGCAAACGATAATGTCAGGGCTGATACCGATTGAAAGCATTTCTTTTACCGAATGTTGAGTCGGTTTAGATTTAAGTTCATCAGATGCCGCAAGGTAAGGCACAAGTGTTACATGGATAAAAAGGCAATTTTCCCTGCCTGCTTCAACTGCAAATTGGCGAATTGCTTCAAGAAACGGCTGTGATTCAATATCACCCACTGTACCGCCGATTTCAACCAAGCAAACATCTGCACCGGTGTCTGCATTTCTGTTGATATATCGCTTAATTTCATTTGTAACATGCGGAATAATTTGAATTGTTTGCCCGCCGTAAACACCTTTTCTTTCATCTGAAATAACTTTCCAATATACTCTGCCTGATGTGAGGTTGGAATTTTGTGAAAGGCTTTCATCAATAAATCTTTCATAATGGCCGAGGTCAAGGTCAGTTTCGGCACCGTCATCCGTTACAAATACTTCACCGTGCTGAACAGGGTTCATAGTACCCGGGTCAACATTAAGATATGGGTCAAGCTTTTGCGCTGTGACTTTTAAGCCGCGCGATTTTAACAGCCTGCCCAGTGATGCTGCCGTAATGCCTTTGCCGAGGCCGGATACAACACCGCCGGTAATGAAAATGTACTTCGTTTTGTTCATTAAGTATCACCTCTGTAAAAAAAGTAAATAAGATAAATTAAATAATAAAAGACGGTTGTACGCCTTGTACAACCGTCTGTACTTACTTATTATAAAGCAGCTTTTTTTCTATTTCAATAGAAATTTTAATTTTTTTTAATTTTTTTTCTCGCAAGAGCAGGTCAGGCGAATACCGAGCTTTCTAATCAGATTTTCATCCACCTGCGCCAGCATTACGGATGAATGCATTTCGCAGTTTTTGAGTTTTGAAAGCTGATTAAGCGCAAGTTTTGCTTTTTCATCATTCAATGCAGAAATAGAAAGCGCAATCAGCGTTTCGTCAGTGTGCAGGCGTGGGTTTTTATTTCCCAAATGGCCCGTTTTAAGCTCCTGAATAGGCTTTATAACTTCAGGCGCAATCAGCAAATCGGCATCGTCAATTTTTGCCAGGGTTTTAAGTGCATTTAAAAGCATAGCTGATGAACAGCCTAAAAGTGCAGAGGTTTTGCCCGTAACAATAGTTCCGTCATTAAGCTCAATAGCGGCACAAGGTGCATTTGTTTCTTCCTCAAGCTTCAATGCTTCCACGGCGCATTTTCTGTCATCCACACTTAAACCTGCATTGTTCATAAGCAGTTCAAGCTTGTAAATTTCATCTTTATTTGCTCTGCCTTTGATTTGATTGCATTTTGCGGTGTAAAATCTGCGTATGATTTCCTGATTAGCCGCTTCTTTAACCGCCTCATCATCAAAAATGCAGTTGCCCGCCATATTTACACCCATATCAGTAGGTGATTTGTATGGGCATTTACCGTAAATTTTATCAAATGTGGCTTTTAATACAGGGAATATTTCCACATCTCTGTTGTAATTAACCGTTGTTTTTCCGTATGCTTCAAGGTGCCACGGGTCAATCATATTTACATCGTTAAGGTCTGCTGTTGCAGCTTCATACGCAATGTTTACCGGGTGTTTGAGAGGAATGTTCCAAATAGGGAAAGTTTCAAACTTGGCATAACCCGCTTTTATTCCGCGCTTGTTTTCGTGATAAAGCTGTGAAAGGCAGGTTGCCATTTTACCGCTGCCCGGGCCCGGAGCTGTAATTACTACAAGTGAGCGGCTTGTTTTTATATAGTCGTTTTTACCGTATCCCTCATCGCTCACAATTTTTGAAATGTTTGCCGGGTATCCGTCAATAAGATAATGATGGTAAAAAGGAATTCTTCTGTTTTTAAGCTTCTGCTCAAATGCATTAACTCGCGGTGTGGAAACATATTTAGTCAGAACAACACTGCCAACCATAAGCCCCATTCCCTCAAATGCTTTAATAAGCCTTAATGCGTCGGTAGAATAGGTGATACCGAGGTCGCCCCTGATTTTGTTTTTTTCAATATCGTCTGCGCTGATTACCAAAACTATTTCTGCCTGCTCTTTAAGCTGAAGCAGCATTTGCAGCTTGCTGTCAGGTTCAAAACCCGGCAAAACCCTTGATGCGTGGTAATCATCAAATAATTTGCCGCCGAATTCAAGATACAGCTTGCCGCCGAATTCGTTTATTCTTTCTTTTATTCTTTCGCTTTGCATTTGCAAATATTTGTTATTATCAAAACCAATCTTGTACATATTCCCTCTCCAAAATATCACAAAATAAAAAACGGCTGTACCACCGATACAACCGTTTGTACTTAAATATTATACTTAAAAAATAACGATAAATCAATAGAAAATTATTCGTTAAAATCCGTTTCGATAATTTTCGGGCAATCTTTAGGCGAATATTGCCAATAATCAATATGATTGCTCTGATTAAAATAAACTAAATCTTTTGTTGTGTTTTCCTGCTCATATGCTTCTACAATAATAAGCTTTATTTTCATTTTTTGCTTAATTATTGATTTGATGTATACTGCCACGCTCTGCCCTTCAAACAGGTTATCATCAATTTCCGCAAGCCCTGCCAAATTTGGCATAAGTTCAACAAATACACCGTAATCTTCAATACTTCTTATAACTCCCGTTACCGTTTCGCCGGGGGTAAATAAATCTGCGTTTTCCTCCCAGCTTCCCAAAAGCTCTTTAAGTGTAAAAGTCAGCTTGTCGCCCTCTCTTTTTCTTAATGCAACTTTTATTTTCTGCCCCTCGGTTAATCTCTGCTTTGGGTGGCTGATTCGTGAAACGGAAAGCATATCTATCGGAATAAGCGAGTTTATTCCTGCGCCAATGTCTATAAATGCGCCGAATTTTTCAAGGTGGGTTACTTTTGCGTCAATCACATCACCGTTTTTAAGGTTATCCAAAAACTCCTTTTTGCACTTTTCCTGCACGCTCTTGCGTGACAGCACGGCAAATGTGTTGCCGAAAACATCACGCTCAAAGCCGATAATGTTAAAGCATATGCTTTTGCCCACCTTGGAAATGAGCGCAATATCCCTTACCGTTCCGTCGTCAATTCCTATTGCACCCTCTTCACGCTTAATAATTCCTCTTATTACACCTAAATCAATATGTAAATTATGCTCCCTGTCACAAAGAAGAACCTTGCCCTCAATGATTTCGTTTTTTATCATAGCATTTTTGATTTCGTCAATGCTTGCAAAAGTTTTGCCGAGCTTTTCGCAGCATCCTTCAGGATAAAATTCCATTTGTTTCACTCTTTTCGATAGTCTTGTAGTTATATTTTATTCATATCACTTGTAAATTATGATAGAATATTTACTGTTGTAAATTTAGGTGTATAGTGATATAATGTTTTAAATTAAAGATAATATTATAGGTGAAAAAATGTAAAGGTGAGAAAATGCAACTTAAACTCGGTGATATTGTTGTAATGAAAAAGCCGCATCCCTGCGGTTCAAAAGAATTTGAAATTACAAGGCTCGGAGTTGATTATAAGCTCAGATGTAAAGGCTGCGGCAGGGAAATTATGATTGCGAGAATAAAAGCGGATAAAAGTATAAAGGCGGTAAAAAATGATGAAAAGCAGTAGGCCTGTCGGCTTTATTGATTCGGGAATAGGCGGCAGTACCGTGCTTAGCGAATCGCTTGCCCTTTTGCCGAATGAAAATTATGTTTATTTCAGCGATTCTGCCAATTGCCCATATGGCGATAAAAGCGATGAAGCAATTATTGAAAGATGCGATGAAATTATATCTATGCTTATAGAAAAATACGATTGCAAGGCAATAGTTATTGCGTGCAATACAGCTTCAGCCAAGGCTTCTGCTTTTTTAAGAAAAAAGTATGCCTTGCCTATAATTGCCATTGAGCCTGCATATAAAATGGTGTATGACCAAAATCCAAACGGATTTACACTTGTTATGGCAACTAAAGGTACGCTTGAAAGCGAAAAATTTCATAAGCTTTATTATAAATATAATAATCACAAAACCGCACTTATTGCCTGTGTCGGCCTTGCCGATATTATAGAGCAGGGGGATAAAACCCGGCTTGAAAATTATCTTGATGAAACATTGAATGAATATAAAGGCAAGGTGCAAAATGTTGTGCTGGGATGTACGCATTACCCGCTTGCAAAAAAAGAAATTCAAAAAGTTTTGGGAAATGTTAATTTTTTCAACGGTGCTAAAGGAGTCAGCAGGCAGTTAAAGCGTGTGCTTGAAGAAAAGGAATTATTAAATAACGAACAGCCGAGAGGGAACATTTTATTTTTAGATTCATCACCAAGCGAAGAAATGCGAAATGAAAAATTAGCAAGATTTTATAAGTTTTTAAGTGAGGAAAATATATGATAGAAAAGTTACAAGAGGTTGAAAACAGATTTGAGGAAGTAAACGAGCTTGTTTGCAACCCGGATATTGTATCAGACCAAGAAAAGTATACAAAGCTTATGCGTGAACTTAAGCATTTAACCCCCGTTGTTGAAAAATTCAGGGAATATAAAAAAGCAAAGCAAACAGAAGAAGAATCACGCGCAATGCTTGACGAGGGCGGAATGGATGCAGATTTTGCCCAAATGGTTAAGGAAGAATTTGAGCAAAGCCGTGAAGATATGGAGAGAATTGAAGAGGAGCTTAAAGTTCTTCTTTTACCGCGTGACCCTAACGATGATAAGAATGTAATTATAGAAATTCGCGGCGGCGCAGGCGGCGAAGAAAGCGCGCTTTTTGCCGGTGTGCTTTTCAGAATGTACTCAATGTATGCCGAGTCAAAGGGATTTAAAACAGAAGTTTTAAATGCAAATGAAACAGGGCTTGGCGGTTATAAGGAAATCAGCTTTTTGGTTGAGGGCGACGGTGCATATTCACGCTTTAAATTTGAAAGCGGTGTTCACCGTGTTCAGCGTGTGCCTGAAACCGAAAGCCAGGGCAGAATTCATACTTCAACCACTACGGTTGCTGTTTTGCCCGAAGCGGAGGATGTTGATTTTGAAATCAATCCAAAGGATTTGCAGATAGATACTTTCCGCTCATCAGGTGCAGGCGGCCAGCATATTAACAAAACTTCATCAGCCATTCGTATTACTCATATACCTACCGGCACGGTAGTTGAATGCCAGGATGAAAGAAGCCAGCATAAAAATAAGGAAAAAGCACTTAAAGTTTTGCGTTCCCGTCTTTATGACGCCGAAAAAGCAAAGCACGACGCTGAAATTGCAGGCGAAAGAAAAGCGCAGGTCGGCACAGGTGACAGAAGTGAAAGAATCAGAACTTATAATTACCCGCAGGGCAGAGTGTCAGACCACAGAATAGGCCTTACTCTTTATAAGCTTGAGCAGTTTTTAAACGGGGATATGGATGAAATGATAGACGCTCTTATTACTGCCGATACAGCCGAAAAGCTTAAAGCACAGGGCGAAGAATAATTTTGAGGTTAGTTATATATGTCAATTAAACAGGGCGAATATTTAAAAAAGTTAAGAACGGAAAAGGGCTTGAGCCAGGACGCACTCGGTGAAGTTTTGGGTATTTCGCGCCAGTCTGTTTCAAAATGGGAACAGGGCAATTCCACTCCCGATATTGATAATATCGGCAAGCTTGCCGAATTTTACGGTGTTTCGATTGATTCGCTTGTAAAAGGTGAGGCACAGGAAGAAGAAGCCGAAAATGCCACTGCCGAGAGTGAAGAAGAAAAAGCGGTAAACGAGCTTATTGATGAATTTACAGGCAAGGCTGAAAATGAAGAAAAAGAGGAGCAGCAGGAAACGCAGCTTTCAGCTCCGCAGCCGTCACTCAAAGAGAAAGAGTTATTAGAGGAGCAAAAGGAAGAAGCGTATTTTCACGAAAGGGAAAGAGAGCGAGAGGAAAGAAAAAAGGAAAAGAAAAGAAGAAGCTGGCTGTTTCCGTCGTATCCCGTGCTGGCAGTTATTGCATATTGCTTAATAGGTACATTTTTGGGTGCAAACGGCTGGAAAATAGGCTGGATAGTGCTTTTGACAATTCCTCTTTTTTATACAGGTATAATTGCCGCTGAAAAGAAAAAGCCGGTAATTTTCTGCTATCCCGTACTTGTGCTTATTGTATTTTTGCTTTTAGGCTTTTTAAAAAGTATGTGGCATCCTGCGTGGATACTGTTTCTGACCATTCCGATTTTTTACATAATTGCTGCAAAGGCAGGTAAACATAAAAATAATGGAAACTAAAATTTTATCAACCAAAAATGATGATATTGAGCTTGCAGGCAAGATACTTGAAGCAGGCGGGCTTGTTGCGTTTCCCACTGAAACCGTTTACGGTTTGGGTGCAAATGCACTTAATGAAAATTCAGTTAAAAATATTTATAAAGCAAAGGGCAGGCCGAGTGATAATCCCTTAATCGTGCATATTGCCAAAAAAGAGGATATAATCCCTTTGGTTAAAGAGGTTACGCCTAAAGCGCAAGCGCTGATAGACACATTTTTTCCCGGCGCATTAACTATAATTTTGCCTAAAAGCGAGCTGGTGGGCAATGTTGTAAGCGGCGGACTTGATACTGTTGCAGTTCGTATGCCGGCAAATGAGATTGCACATAGGGTTATTGAAGCGGCACATTGCCCGATTGCCGCACCGAGTGCAAATACCTCCGGCTTACCGTCGCCTACAAGGGCAAAGTATGTTATTGATGATATGGCGGGCAAGATTGATGCGATTATTGACGGCGGCGATTGCGAATACGGGGTGGAATCAACCGTTATCACCCTTGCAACCGATGTGCCTACTATTTTGCGCCCCGGTGCAGTTACAAAAGAAATGCTTGAAGATGTGATAGGCGAAGTTGTTGTGGCGAATGCGGTTCTTCACGGAATGAAGGATAATGAAACCGCACAGTCACCCGGTATGAAATACAAGCATTATGCACCCAAAGCAAGAGTGGTTATTGTTGACGCAAACAGAAAAATTTACGAAGCTTTTGTAAATAAGCAAAAAGGCGCGTTTGCTCTGTGCTTTGATGAAGACGAGGTTGATATACCGCGAGTTAATTACGGAAGCGAAAGTGATGATTTATCGCAGGCAAGGGAATTGTTTGACGCACTGCGAAAGCTTGATGAAATGGGAGCCGAAACCGTTTATGCCCGCATACCGCATACAACAGGTGTGGGAATGGCAGTGTATAATCGCCTTATTCGTGCCGCGGCATTTACCGTGATTGATTTAAACAAGCCTTTTACTCTCGGCTTAACCGGTCAATCGGGTGCAGGCAAAAGCTATATTTGCAAAAAGCTTGAAAAGCACGGATTTAATATTGTTGACTGCGACGATGTGGTTAAAAATATTTATGATAATGATAAAACTCTTGTGAAATCACTTTGTGATGAATTCGGTGATATATTAACAAACGGTAAGCTTGACAGAAAGAAGCTCGGAAATATTGTGTTTAACGATAAATCGAAGCTTGAAAAGCTTAACAGCCTTGTTCACCCGGCGGTAATCGGCAGATGTGAAAGCCTTGCAAAATTACCGTGCGTGCTTGATGCGCCGCAGCTTTTTGAAGCAAAAGCACAAAATAAATGTTTTAAAACAATTGCTGTTTTGGCAAGTGAAAAAACAAGAATTGAGCGCATAACAAAGCGTGATAATATAACCGTGGAGGAGGCGAAAAAACGCCTATCCTCTCAATTTAGCGAAGATTATTTTAAATCAAATTGTGATTTTGTGATTTATAATAATGATGAAGATGATATTGACCGAGAAATTGACGATATACTTCATTCTCTCGGATTTTAAAAATAACTTTCAGAAAGGTGATAAAAATGAGCGAAGAAGCAAAAGAACTTCAAAAAAAGCTTTTTAACAAAAAGGAAAACGGCGTAGACTTTATGAGCGAAGAAGAGCTTAAGGCTTGCGATGAATTTTGCGAGGGCTACAAAAAATTTCTTTTTGAAAATAAGACGGAAAGAGAGTTTGCAAAATCTGCACTTGCACTTGCAAAAGAACACGGTTTTGTTGAATTTGATAAATTCGGCAAGCCGCTTAAAGCAGGCGATAAAGTTTATTATTTCAACAGGGGCAAGGCAATTATTCTTGCAGTCAAGGGCAAAAGGCCTGTTTGTGACGGAGTAAGAATCAGCGCGGCACATATTGATTCCCCGCGTCTTGATTTAAAGCAATGCCCTGTTTATGAGGACGGAAGTCTTGGATTTTTCAAAACCCACTATTACGGCGGTATTAAAAAATACCAGTGGACTGCAATTCCGCTTTCACTTCACGGCAGAATTTGCAAAAATGACGGAACTCATATTGATGTTAAAGTCGGCGAAGATCCGGCAGACCCTAAATTCTGCATTACTGATATTTTGCCGCACTTGGGCGCAGAGCAGATGTCAAGAAAAGCAAATGAAATCGTTAAGGGTGAAGAACTCAATGTTGTAATCGGTTCACGCCCGTTTAAAGATGATGATGTAAGCGAAAAAATCAAACTTAATTTGCTCAATATTCTTTTTGAAAAATACGGTATTGTTGAAAGAGATTTTCTTTCAGCCGAGCTTGAACTCGTACCTGCTTTCACAGTAGATGATATTGGGTTTGACAGAAGCTTAATCGGCGGTTACGGTCACGATGACCGTGTTTGCTCATACCCGGCACTTCAGGCGATTTTGGATGTTGATGACGCGCCTGAATATACAGCACTTACTGTTTTGACGGATAAGGAAGAAACAGGTTCAGACGGAAACACAGGCCTTAATTCAAGCTATCTTAAATATTTTATTGAAGATTTGGCAAGGCTTGAAGGTTGTGAGGGCAGGGATGTTCTTTCAAATTCAAAGTGCCTTTCAGCTGATGTTAACGCTGCGTTTGACCCTACTTGGTCAACCCCGTTTGAAAAAAATAATTCTTCATTTATTAACCAGGGTGTCTGCGTAACCAAATTCACAGGCGCAAGAGGTAAGGGCGGCACTTCAGACGCTTCTGCCGAATATGTAAGCTTTGTTAAAAATTTGCTTGAATCAAACGATGTTTTGTGGCAAAGCGGTGAGCTTGGCAAGGTAGATGCAGGCGGCGGCGGAACTGTTGCTATGTATATTGCCAACCTTGATGTTGATGTTATTGATGTGGGTGTGCCTGTTCTTTCAATGCATTCACCTTATGAAATAGTCAGCAAAATTGATACTTATATGGCATATAAAGCTTTCAAGGTATTCTTTACAAAATAAGATGTTCGGCAGGGGTTTTCTCCTGCCGATTTTAATATGGTGACATTATGAAAATTTCAATTATTTCCACAGGCGGAACTATCGCGTGTAAAAAGGATGATAATATTCATCTTGACTCGCCTTTTAAAGTTGTCGATTATGCAGATGAAAATTTAACACGGGAGGTTGATTTTTCGTTTTCTTCGCCTTTTACCGTTTTATCCGAAAATATGGATTTTGCACTTTGGCAAAAGCTGATTGCGGCGGTTAACGAAAGTGAAAGCGATAATATTATTATTCTTCACGGTTCTGATACCCTTGCGTATACTTCGTCGCTTCTTGCAAATATGTTTTATGATAAAAATATTGTAATCACCGCTTCCGATAAGCCGATTGAGGATGAAACGGCAAACGGTATTTCAAATTTCAACTCGGCTTTAAGGCAGGTTTTGAAAAATCAAAAGGGTGTTTTTGTAAGCTATAACGGTATTTTTTCGGCAAATGAAATTGTGAGCGCAGACTCTTCGGATAACTTTTTGTACTTAGGCAAAGCAAATGAAAAAATACCAAGTCCCTGTTTTGCGCCCAAAAATATATTGGTAATTAAGCCTTATATAAATATTGATTATAATAATTATAATATAGATAATGTTGATGTTGTTTTGCACGAAATGTATCACAGCGCAACCGTGCCTGAAAGCGCAAAGGCTTTTGCAAAAAAGTGTGAGCAAAAAGGAGTGGCTTTCTATTTTGTGACCTCCAAATCCTCTGCCGATTATGAAAGCGCAAGCGATATAAAAGATAAAATTATTTATAACTCAACACTTGAAAACGCTTATGCCAAAATTCTCCTGTCCGGCAAATAAAGTGTGAAAATATAGCGTTAAAACACTATATTTTCGAAAAAAGCTTGACAAAATTCAATTTCATCTGTAATCTGTGAGCTTATCCCTTAAGGGATAAAAAATATGAATGGAGATGAAATTTATTACAAGCTATGAATTTAGAAACGATACAATGTTTCTAAGAAATGAATTTAAAAGTGTTGGTATGTTTAAACTGCCGCTTGTAAAAAGACAAGAAATCAGTCTTGAAGATGTAAACTTAATAGGTTATGATAAAGTTAATTATAATACACGGCAAGATACTTGTACTTGCCGTGAGAGGAGAAACATATGGAGTGATTGTTGGCAAACACTTGTGTTTTGCTTTAATCACGTAATATGTTTTGACGAGGGGTGATTTGACAAGCTTTAATTTCTGCTTTGACGGAATTGAAAAAGGTAGCATTGTTGCAGTTTCAACAATAGGGGTTAAAAAAGAAAAATCACATTTTTTGCTTGGTTACAATGAGATGTTAAGCAGAATTAAACCAAGTAAAATTATTTGTTATGGCAAGCCTTTTGGCGAAATGAAGGGCGATATAATCGAAGTCGATTATGCTAAAACGAATAATTTGCAAAAATTAAATAAAAATTTATATGTTAAGACTGTTTATGGTTATGTCGATGGTGGATATTATTTATCTGAAAAAGGCGGCGGTTCTGCAAGCGGGCAAAGTTCGGGTAATCCATCGTCATCAAACAGCTTGCCTGTCAAATCAAAACCAAATTCTAAATCGGTTCGTTACAGTAACGGTGAAAAAATTCAAGAAAGATATTATGATGAAAACGGCGAAGCGAAAATGGATGTTGATTACACAAATCACGGTAATCCGAAAAGGCATCCGAAAGTACCACATAGGCATAGGTGGATAAATGGAAGGAGAATGAAAACTGATGAATGATTTTGAAAATTTCAAAAACTGGATAGAGATGGGTGATGAAGTCGAATTTACATATAAAGGCAAACGGTATTCGGTAACTTATTTTGTAAATGACTCAAAGCAAGAAGGAATTTCATTTTGCGAATTTTACAAAGAACCCGTCGAGTTTTATAAAGCAGAAGATTTTATGAATAATGCAAAAATTGAAAATGAGTTGTTAAAAAACATTTGGGACAAGGTTGTTGATATTTCTGTGTTTTAACGGAATTTTTAATTTATCTTGACATCATCACTTTAGTGTGATAATATAAATACACAATTTAAAATGTAAACCGTTGAAACGGAGATAAAAACGAGATACGAACACACAGAGAGCTTTCGGTGCTGGGATGAAAGCAGTAAACGGCTTGTTAAATGGACCGTTGAGGGTACGGTGAAAAGCTTAGGCTTAGTATTCCGTAACGCGATGACCTGCGTTAGTGGCCGGAGATATGATAGTATCTTGCAAAGTGTATGGTTACCCATAAAACAAGGTGGCACCACGGAAAGTAATTTTCGCCCTTGGTAATACAATAGTATTGCCGAGGGCTTTTTTTGCTACCCTTTTGCAAGAGGAAAGACAAGAGGAATGAAAGTGAATATTAAACCGACTGTTGATGAAATCAAAGAAAAATATCAAGATTATTGCACCGTAGCTTTAAGCACAAGGCTTAAGACGGATGTAACACCGCTAAAGGTTTTAAAAAAGCTTAAAAATGTGAGTTCGCACTGCTATATGCTTGAATCGTGCGATGATGCTAATGAAACAGGGCATTATACATTTTTAGGATATGACCCTAAAGCAGAAGTAAGCTGTACAAATTATAATGTAACGGTTATTGATTCATTCGGTGTTAAAAAATGTGTGGGCGACCCAAGAAAATATATTAACCAAATTCTTGCCGAGCATAAAGCACCGAAAATTGAGGAACTTCCTAATTTTACGGGCGGACTTGTAGGCTACTTTGGATATGATTATGTAAAATACGCCGAGCCGAGCTTAAAGCTTGATGCTAATGACGACGGAAACTTTAAAGATGTTGATTTAATGCTGTTTGATAAAGTTATAGCGTTTGATAACAGAAAAAACGAAATCATCCTTATAGTAAATATGCAGCTTGATAATATTGAAGAAAATTACAGGATTGCATCAAAAGAGCTTGAAATAATGAAAAACATTATTATAAACGGTGAAGAAGCTGAAATTGAAAAGCCGAAGATAAAAACCGAATTTAAGCCTTTATTTAATGAAAAGCAGTATACCGATATGGTGGAAAAAGCCAAGGATTACATAAAAGAGGGCGATATTTTTCAGGTTGTTTTATCAAACAGGCTTGAAGCCGAGATGGATGGTTCGCTTTTTAACACATATAAGATTTTAAGAAAGCTTAATCCTTCGCCTTATATGTTTTATTTTTCAAGTAATGATATTGAAATGGCGGGTGCTTCACCGGAAACCCTTGTAAAGCTAAAAGACGGAAAGTTAAGCACTTATCCGCTGGCAGGCACAAGGGCAAGGGGCAAAACAAGTGAGGAAGATTTAAAGCTTGAAGCTGAACTTTTAAAAGACCCTAAAGAACTTGCAGAGCATAATATGCTTGTGGATTTAGGGCGAAACGATTTAGGAAAAATCAGCAAGTTCGGCAGTGTTAAGGTAAGCAAATATCATCAAATATTAAAGTTTAGCCATGTGATGCATATCGGTTCAACCGTGACGGGTGAAATAAGAGATGATAAAACAGCGCTTGACGCGGTAGACGCGGTTTTGCCGGCAGGCACACTTTCAGGCGCACCGAAAATCAGGGCTATGCAAATAATAAACGAACTTGAAAATAACAAGCGCGGTATTTACGGCGGTGCAGTGGGATATATTGATTTAACAGGAAATCTTGATACCTGCATTGCAATTCGCCTGGCATATAAAAAGCACGGAAAGGTATATGTTCGCTCCGGCGCAGGCATTGTAGCCGATTCCGTTGCAGTGAAAGAACATAATGAGTGCATAAATAAAGCAAAAGCGGTTATGACTGCTTTAAACGCAAGCGGGGTGGAAGAATAATGATACTTTTAATAGATAATTATGATAGCTTTTCATATAACCTCTTTCAGCTTGTAGGCACAATCAATGACGATATTAAAATCATCAGAAACGATGAAATGACGGTGGATGAAATTAAAGAGCTTGCACCAAGCCACATTATTTTATCACCCGGCCCTAAAAGGCCAAAGGACGCAGGAGTTTGCATTGATGTGGTAAAAGAACTCGGAAGCAAGATGAAAATATTAGGCGTTTGCCTTGGGCATCAATCAATTTGCGAAGCGTACGGAGGGGTTGTATCGTATGCAAAGCAGCTGATGCACGGAAAGCAGAGCAAATGCGAAATTGATAATTCATCAAAGCTTTTTAAAGGATTGGGAAATTCAATTGATGTGGCAAGGTATCATTCACTTTCGGCAGATGAAAGCACATTGCCCGATTGCTTAAAAATCACAGCCAAAACGCCTGACGGTGAAATAATGGCAGTTGAACATAAAAAATATAATGTATTCGGCGTTCAGTTTCACCCTGAATCAATAATGACACCGAACGGAATAGATATAATCAGGAATTTTTTGGGGGTATAGTTATGATTAAAGAATTACTTGCAAAGGTATCTGCAAAGCAGGACCTGACTTTTGAAGAATCAAGGCAGGCAATAGACGAAATTATGAGCGGCGAAGTTAGTGATGCAGTTATTTCTTCATTTCTTACAGCACTTGCAATGAAGGGCGAAACGGAAGAAGAAATTGCCGGTGCTGCAACCGGAATGCGTGCAAAGGCTGCACAGTTTAATATCGGCGGCCACGCACTTGATATAGTAGGCACAGGCGGGGATAAATCAAATTCGTTTAACATTTCCACAACTTCCGCTTTTGTGGCAGCTTGTGCCGGTGTTACAATAGTTAAGCACGGTAACCGCGCGGCATCATCAAAGTGCGGCACGGCAGATTGCCTTGAAGCACTCGGTGTAAAAATTGATTGCGAAAGCGAACTTATGAAAAAATCACTTGATGAAAATAATATTGCATTCCTTTTTGCACAAAAATATCACACTGCAATGCGCTTTGTAGGCCCGGTCAGAAAGCAAATCGGTATACGCACCGTATTTAATATTTTAGGCCCGCTTACAAATCCGGGCAAAGCAGACAGAATGGTGCTTGGTGTGTTCAGCGAAGAATATGTTGAAAAAATTGCAAAGGCACTTGTTAAAATCGGTGTAACGGACGCAATGGTGGTTTACGGAATGGATTGCCTTGATGAAATCAGTGCATCGGCAGAAACCAAGGTTGCGGAAGTCAGGGGCAAAAATATTTCGTATTATACAATCAAGCCGGAAGATTTCGGATTTGAAAGAGTAAATAAAGATGAACTTATCGGCGGAACACCTGAAGAAAATGCGAAAATTACAACAGCAATTCTTCAGGGCAAAGGTACTGCCGCACAAAACACAGCGGTAGCTCTTAATGCCGGAGCGGCAATATATGCCGGCATTTTGGGAATTTCGCTTGCAGACGCAGTTAAAAAAGCACAGGATATAATAACATCAGGCGAAGCATACAAGGTTCTTGAAAATTTTGTAAAGGTAACTAATGAATAATGAATATACTTGATACCATTGCACAAAACACGAGAGAAAGATATAAAGAAATAATAAAAAACAAGCCTTATGATGAAATCAAAGCGCAGGCACTTGCAATGCCAAAGGGTGATTTTGAATTTGAAAAAGCACTTAAAGGCGAAAACCTTTCGTTTATTTGCGAAGTGAAAAAGGCTTCGCCGTCAAAAGGGGTGATAAGCGAGGATTTTGCGTATCTTCAAATAGCAAAGGAATATGAAAGTGCAGGCGCAAGTGCAATAAGCTGCCTTACCGAGCCGAAATGGTTTATGGGCAGTGATAAATATTTAAAAGAAATTTGCGAAAATGTATCAATTCCCGTTTTGCGAAAAGATTTTACGGTGTGCGATTATCAGATATATGAGGCAAAGGTGCTTGGTGCTAAAGCAGTGCTTCTTATTTGTGCTATTCTTGATACGCAAACTATCAGCGAATATATCAAAATTTGCGATACTTTGGGCATATCCGCCCTGGTGGAAGCGCATAATGAAGAAGAAATAAAATCAGCTATTGCTTCGGGCGCAAGAATTATAGGTGTTAATAACAGAAATCTTAAAGATTTCAGCGTTGATGTAAATAATTCCACAAGGTACAGAGCTATTATTCCTAAAGATATAATTTTTGTATCGGAAAGCGGAATAAAAACACACGAAGATATAGAAGTTTTGCAAAATAATAAGACAAATGCGGTGCTTATCGGCGAAACTTTTATGAAAAGCAATAATAAAAAAGAAATGCTCAGGGAGTTGCTGTATGGCAAAGCTTAAAATTTGCGGGCTTAAAAGGCTTGAAGATATTGAATATGTAAATGAGCTTAAACCTGATTATATCGGCTTTATTTTAACACCGGGGTTTAGGCGGAGTATAAATCGAAAAACTGCAAGTCTTTTAAAAAAGCATTTGGATAAGGGTATAAATGCGGTAGGCGTGTTTGTAAATGACAGCAAGGAAAATATTGAATATTTTACCAAAAACGGTATAATAGATACCATACAGCTTCACGGTAATGAAACACCTGAATTTTGCAAAGGCTTTGATGTTCCGGTTATAAAATATTTTAATCCCCAAATGTTTGATAAAATTAACGATTATGATACCGATTATTTTTTGTTTGATTCAGGCACGGGAACAGGCAAGAAATTTGATTGGAGCATTTTGCCGAAAAGCAAAAAGCCTTTTTTTCTAGCCGGCGGGATAAATAAAGATAATTTGAAATCCGCAATTGATGAGGTGAAACCGTATTGCATTGATTTATCATCGGCGGTGGAAACAAATTCAAATAAAGATTACAATAAAATTAAAGAAATTATGGAGATTATGAAAAATGAGTAAAGGACGCTACGGAGTTCACGGTGGCCAGTACATACCGGAAACCTTGATGAACGAAATTATAAATCTTGAAAATGCATATGAGCATTATAAAAATGACCCTGAATTTGTATCTGAACTTGATACACTTTTTAGGGAGTATGCAAACAGACCTTCACTTCTTTATTATGCCGAAAATATGACTAAAGATTTGGGCGGTGCAAAAATCTATTTAAAGCGTGAAGATTTAAACCATACCGGCGCGCATAAAATAAATAATGTTCTCGGCCAGTGCCTGCTTGCCAAAAAAATGGGCAAAACAAGAGTTATTGCCGAAACCGGAGCAGGCCAGCACGGTGTTGCCACTGCAACTGTCGCTGCTCTTATGGGGCTTGAATGTGAAATATTTATGGGCAAGGAAGATACTGTCCGCCAGGCACTCAATGTTTACAGAATGGAGCTTTTGGGCGCAAAGGTTCATCCGGTTACAACAGGCACAATGACTCTTAAAGACGCAGTAAACGAAGCTATGCGTGAATGGGTAAACCGTGTTGATGATACCCTTTATGTTTTGGGTTCTGTAATGGGACCTCATCCTTTTCCTATGATTGTAAGGGATTTTCAATCCGTAATTTCAAAAGAAGCGAGAGAGCAGATACTTGAAAAAGAGGGCAAGCTTCCTACTGCCGTAATGGCGTGTGTAGGCGGCGGCTCAAACGCTATGGGTATGTTTTATAACTTTATAAATGATAAAGATGTAAGGCTTATCGGCTGTGAAGCAGCAGGCAGGGGAATTCACACAGGCGAAACTGCCGCAACTATTTCAACCGGCTCTTTAGGTGTTTTCCACGGAATGAAATCATATTTCTGCCAAAATGAATATGGCCAAATCGCCCCTGTATATTCAATCAGCGCAGGGCTTGATTACCCGGGTGTCGGCCCGGAGCATGCATATTTGCATGACATCGGCAGGGCGGAATATGTGCCTGTGACTGATGATGAAGCTGTTGAAGCATTTGAATATATTGCAAAAACAGAGGGAATTATTTGTGCAATTGAGTCGGCTCACGCAGTAGCACATCTTATGAAACTTGCACCGACTATGAGCAAGGATGATATTATTATTTGCTGCCTTTCAGGCAGGGGCGATAAGGATGTTGCCGCAATAGCAAGATACAGAGGAGTTGATTTACATGAGTAATATTTCAAATGCATTTAAAAACGGAAAAGCTTTTATCGGCTTTGTTACAGCGGGTGACCCTGATTTAGACTCATCACTTGAAATTATGACAGCTATGGCAAACGGCGGCTGTGATTTAATCGAAATCGGTATTCCTTTTTCAGACCCTATTGCCGAAGGCCCTGTTATTCAAGAAGCAGATTTGCGTTCCCTTGCGCAAGGCACTACCACCGATAAAGTTTTTGAACTTACAAAAAAGCTCAGCAGCAGGGTAGATACTCCTTTGGTTTATATGACTTATCTTAATGTTCTTTTTAAATACGGATATGATAAATTTTTGCAAAACGCAAAGGATGCCGGAATAAGCGGCGTAATTGTACCCGATTTACCATATGAAGAAAAGGACGAACTTCAAAGCGTTGCTGAAAAATATGATATAGATGTAATTTCACTTATTGCACCTACGAGTGAAGACAGAATTAAAATGATAGCAAGTGACGCAAAAGGCTTTATTTATACCGTTTCTTCAATGGGTGTTACCGGTATGAGAAATGAAATCAAAACAGATTTGCAGTCAATAGTTTCACATATCAAAAGTGTAACGGATGTTCCTGTTGCAATCGGCTTCGGTATTAACAAGCCGCAGCAGGCAAAGGAATTTTCAGCATATGCCGACGGTGTTATAGTCGGCTCGGCAATAGTAAATATTGTGGCAGAGCATGGCAAAGACGCACCTAAATATGTATTTGATTATGTTAAATCAATGAAAGACGCAATAAGATAAATAAAATTATTAACCACCCTTATCCAATATGGCGTAAGGGTGGTTTTTTTATATACAAGTCCTTGTGGTTTGAAAAACGCTGTGTTATCGGGGTGGTGTTGTTTATGAACAGATTGTAAATCTCATTTTTGCTATTGCACTATATATTGAAAATATGCACCAAATATGGTATAATAAGCACAACATATGGAAATGCATTTTATGTGTTAATTAAAAACGGAGGTGGTATAATGAGTTTTGAAAAAATGTATATAGTCTGGATTTGTGCCTCAATAATCTTCGGTGTGCTTGAAGCGGTAACAGTTCAGCTTGTGTCTGTTTGGTTTGTAATCGGTTCGTGTGCCGCGCTTGTTTCAAGCCTTTTGGGTGCAAAACTTTATGTGCAGATAATTGTTTTTATCATAACATCTGTTTTAACGCTGCTGATAACAAGGCCGATTGTTAAAAAGAAGCTTACCGTTAAGGTTGAGCCAACTAATGCAGACAGATGCATAGGCTTAATTGCCACCGTTATTGAAGATATAAACAATATTGACGGCACCGGACTTGTGAAAGTAGACGGAAAAATATGGACTGCACGAAGTTCGGATTCATCAATCATAGAAAAAGGAACAAAAGTTATTATAGAAAAAATTGACGGAGTCAAATTGATAGTAAAAAAAGAATAGCATATACTTATATAAAAGATAGAAAAGGAGAAAATTATGAAATTGGTAATTGTATTTTTAGTAATCATTGCAGTAATTATTTTGTTTGTACTTACAAACATCAGGATAGTACCGCAGTCAAAAGCTTTTGTAATTGAACGCCTCGGTGCATATTTTGCTACTTGGGAAACAGGGCTTCATGTTAAAGTTCCGTTTATTGACAGAATTGCAAAAACAGTTTCTCTTAAAGAGCAGGTAGTAGACTTTAAGCCGCAGCCGGTTATTACAAAAGATAATGTAACCATGCAGATTGATACGGTAGTGTTCTTCCAAATTACAGACCCAAAGCTTTATTGTTACGGTGTTGAAAACCCGATTTCCGCTATTGAAAATCTTTCGGCAACAACTCTTCGTAATATAATCGGTGAACTTGAGCTTGATTCAACCCTTACCTCCCGTGATACAATCAATGCAAAAATAAGAGTAATTCTTGATGAAGCAACTGACCCTTGGGGCATTAAGGTTAACCGTGTTGAACTTAAAAATATTATTCCGCCGAGAGAAATTCAGGACGCAATGGAAAAGCAAATGAAAGCGGAGCGTGAAAGAAGAGAGGCTATACTTCGTGCAGAGGGTGAAAAGCAATCACGCATTCTTGTGGCAGAGGGCCATAAGGAATCAAAAATTCTTGAAGCGCAGGCAGATAAGCAATCGGCAATCCTTGCCGCAGAAGCTGAAAAAGAAGCTAAAATCAGAGAAGCAGAGGGTGAAGCAGAAGCTATTGCCAAGGTGCAAAAAGCAACGGCAGATGCAATCAAAATGCTTAATGAAGCAGATGCAAACGAGTCTGTTCTTAAGCTCAAAGCACTCGAAGCTTTCGCAAAAGCTGCCGACGGTCAGGCAACAAAAATCATTATTCCGTCAGAAATTCAAGGCATTGCAGGCCTTGCCGAAGGCGTAATTGAATCTGTTAAAAAATAAAGCATAACTAAAAAAAGCGTTGGAATTTTATCCCAACGCTTTTTTTAGTCTGTGTTATTTTCGGGTGTGTATTCTTTGTTGAGCTTTTGAATTTCTTCAATTGTATTTTTCAGCGTTTGTTCAAAGTCGCTTGAATTTTCACCTGAAAAATATGTCAAGTCATATTTTGATGTGTTCACGCTGTCCTCATCATTTAAAAACAGCGGTACATTGTAGCCTTTTTGCTCCCACTCGCGATTATATACTCTTTCATCATTTATATAAAATGATTTATATCCGTAATCGTTAACTTCTTTTGCACTGTAAATCGGGGTGAATACACCTTTTTTATATGCATATTCTTTTGAATTTGCAGTGAAGTTGTAATTGTTTTCTTTATCATAATTATTTGTGCAAAGATTAGTCGTTTTCTTACCCTTTTTAAGCAGTAAGTAAAATACCGAGTCATCATCAAAATAAACGGAAACACATTCTTTATTTATTACACGCTTTGCCGAATTTCCGTCCCATTTGTAAATATCAAGGCTGTACTGCGGCTTGTCATAATAAATGTAATCGCCGGAGTATTCGTCATATTTGCTCATACTCTTGTATGTTCTGTAAACCATACAAAGTTCGTCGTTGCCGTCTGCGTTAAAGTCGATTTGCTTAACATATGCAACACCGTCAATGTATTTTTCTCCGTCATCATCGGTTTTAATACTCGGCTGACCGTATTTTTCAAGCCTTTTTCTAACTACTTCGTAATACGCGTTTGCTTTTCTTTCTTTTTCACTTAATGTGTTTGCAATTGCCTGTGAACTGATGTTACCAAATGCGTCAATATTTGCGCTCACAAGTTCGGTAGTTATTTCTGCCTTTGATTTTCTGAAACAGGAAAGTTCAATAGTTTCAAATTTATCTTTTATAATTTTGCCTTTTATAGAATAAGTGTCACTTGCAATGTCGTAACTTGCAGTGCCGCTTTTTTTGAATTTTCCGTTTCTCAGTGTGTATGTTGTAAGGTTTCGTGGGTCGTTTTTGTCATTTTTACAAATCAGGTATTTGTTTCCTTTTCTGTAAAACGATACCCAGTAACCCTCTGCTTCTTTTTGCGTGGAGTTTGCTTCGTTTTTATACAGCTGGCAGAAATCACCCTTGTGGTATCCCCAAACTTCAAGGTAATAAACATTATCACTGTTGTAGCAAAGCATAAGTTCGTCGCGTCCGTTGCCGTTAAAATCCATTTGCCTTGCATAGCAAACACCGGTAAGCTTGGCTTTGTTTTCACCGTACTTTGCTTCGTCAAGAGCCTCCCATTTAACCGAACCGTATTTTTTTATGTAATTTATGCAGACATTTCCTGCATCTTTGTTAAACTGTTCTGCTTTTTTGTTTTTGCTGTTTAGTGATACGGAAAATGAAACCGCCATTATTATCGCTATAAGTATTGCGCCTGCAATCCATAATCCTTTAATAACTGCACTGCGCAAAAGCGGAAATTTCTCCACCACTTCAATATCTTCTTCGGCTTCTTCGTGAACGGTGGCTTCAATTTTTTTGAATTTGTTTATAATAGTGGATAAATCTATTTTACCTGGTTTTTTGGAATTTGATTTTTTTACTTCTTCAATTTCGTCTGCTTCATCATCAAAATAATTGTATTTTTTCACCGTTTCACCTCTTTTTTCGAATTATTTAATCTGATTTTTTCTTGGTGCTTTTCTTGTCCTTGTCTTTTTTATCCTTGTCTTTTTTATCTTTGTCCTTTTTATCTTTGTCCTTTTTATCTTTGTCTTTTTTATCGCTCTTTTTGGTTGTTTTTTCTGTTTTAGGCTTGGAATATTTGCTGTAAGTTGTGTAATTTACTTCCCCGTTAACACTGCGGGTGAGTACATAACTTTTTCCGTCCTTTTTAATCTTTATGTCAACCTTGCCCGGATTTATGTCTTTCTTTGCTTCAACCGTGCAGGTCAATGTTCCGTCGTTTGCAGTAACTCTCAACCTTATGTCACTGTCGGAATTATTTACAAATTGAAAATCCTGGCTGTTCCATTGAACAGTTGCATCACCGCCGAGCGGTACATAGCTTATTTCAAGCGAATGGCAGGCTCTGACTTTAATTTGCAAATTTGCACGCAGTACGCTTTGGAATACTGTGGAACTTACCTGGCATATTCCGCCGCCGAGTCCGTCTACAAATTCGTCACCCTGCACTACTTTAGCGGCTTCGTACCCTGCAAGCACAGTTCTTTTGCCTACCGTTTGGTTGAAAGAAAAGGTTTTGCCGGCAGGAATAACCACGGCGTTTAAATGGTCAACCGCTTCGTGAATGTTTTTCGTTCTTGTTTCGTTAGATGAAAGGTAGTAGCTTGTGTAACTTGCTATTTCATATGGGAAAGAAGAATCAAAATCTTTTTTAAGTGCCGGATAAATTTTATTCGTTTCAGCTTCTTTAAATTTGGTTGATAAATTTTCGGTTGTTCTCGCTGTTGTTGATTCAGTTGTGGAGCTTGAATTTTCCGATTCTTGCTTGTTATCGCCCGAGGTTTGCTGAATGTTTGAACACGCAATAAATATTGTAGCAATAATTACCAGTGAGCAAAATACAGCCAATATCTTTTTCACTTATTTTTTCTCCTTGTATGGCTTTTTAATATTAACCCAATTTTCTTTTATAACTTGCCTTGCTCTTGCAACTGCAAGTGAATCGCCGGGTATGTCATCCGTAATGGTTGAACCTGCTGCAATGTATGCTTTTTTGCCCACTTCAACAGGAGCAATAAGGTTTGTATTACAGCCGATAAATGCCCCGTCACCTATGGTGCATCTTGATTTGTTTTTTCCGTCATAGTTGCAGGTTACGGTGCCGCAGCCGAAGTTTACATCTTTGCCTACATCGCTGTCACCTATATATGTTAAATGTGCGCTTTTTGTTCCTTCGCCCACAATTGAATTCTTAACTTCAACAAAATTGCCGATATGCACACCCTTTTTAAGTGTGGAATTTGCCCTTACTTTTACAAACGGGCCTGCATCAACACCGCTTTCAACCGTGCTGTCAAGTATTTTGCAGTTATCAAGTATTACATCGTCACCGATTTTTGAATTATCAATATATGTGTTAGGGCCGATTGTGCAGTTTTCGCCGATAACTGTGTCGCCTAATATAATTGTGTTAGGCAAAATAACTGTTGATGAGCCGATTTTTACATCCTTGCCGATTATTACACCGTCAGTGCATGGAATGTCAACTCCGCCGAGCATAAGGCTGTCGTTTATATTTCTTCTCATAATGTTGTTGAGAATGTTGAGCTGCTTTCTGTCATTCGCACCAAGTACAACTTCGCTGTTTTCAACCACATATGCCCCGGCATTTTTGCCGGCTGAAATTAAAATTTCAAGGCTGTCGGTAAGGTAATATTCGTTTTGCACATTGTTATTTGTGATTTTTGAAAGCGCATAGCTTAAATCTTTACCGTTAAACCAATAGCAGCCTGCATTTGATTCGTTGATTTTCTTTTCTTCTTCTGTTGCGTCTTTATGCTCAACTATGCGCAAAAGAGTTCCGTTTTCATCACGCTTAATGTGGCCTATTCCGTTTGTATCGTCAACAAGCGCGCTGATAAGCGTAATTGAATTACCGTTTTCTTTATGATAATCATAAGCTTTGTTAATCGTTTCGGCGTCCATAAGCGGACCGTCACCGTTTAAAATAAGTATATCATCATCAAGATGCTTATCAATAAATTTTTGTGCCTGCATAACTGCATGGCCCGTGCCAAGCTGCGGCTCTTGCAGTGCGGTTACAATATTACTGTCCTTTTTAGCAAGGTATTCTTCAAGAACTTCGTGCTTATATCCGGTAATTACGCAAATATCTTTTGCTCCGGCTTCTTTAACCGCGTCAACAACATAGCTAATCATAGGCGAAAAAAGCACTTCGCACATAACTTTCGGGCAAGTTGCTTTCATTCTTGTGCCTTTACCGCCGGCTAAAATTATTGCACACTTCATAATGTATTTCCTCTCAAATATATATAATTTATAAAAACGCATACTTTTTATCGTTTCTAATTATGCAACAAAATGCAAATATTTGCAAGTATTATTATAAAAACTACATATTTTCTTAATTTTTTTAGAAAAATATTTGTAATTTGCTTTATAGTATGTTATAATTCTATCGCATTATACTGTGAAGGCAAGAATTGTTATTTATTACGGCAATAAATTTTGGCCTTAAAAACGAGTATAAGAATATTAAAGCTACAAATAATTTTAGGAGGTAACTCAAATGGCAAACAAGTGGGTTTACATGTTTGAAGAAGGCGACATGACCATGCGTAATTTGCTCGGCGGTAAGGGTGCAAACCTTGCAGAAATGACTAAAATCGGTCTTCCTGTACCACAGGGTTTCACTGTTACAACTGAAGCTTGTACACAGTATTACGAAGACGGTCGCAAAATCAACGACGAAATCATGACTCAGGTTATGGAAGGCGTTAAGAAGATGGAAGAAATCAACGGCAAGAAGTTCGGTGATCTTCAAAATCCTCTTCTTGTATCAGTTCGTTCAGGTGCAAGAGCATCAATGCCTGGTATGATGGATACTATCCTTAACCTCGGTCTTAACGACCAGGTAGTTGAAACTATGATTGCAGGTAACGATGATCCTGCTTTTGAGCGTTTCGTATATGACTCATACAGAAGATTCATCCAGATGTTCTCTGATGTAGTTATGGAAGTTGGTAAGAAGTATTTTGAACAGCTTATCGACAAGATGAAAACAGAAAAGGGCGTTCAGTACGATGTAGAGCTTACAGCTGCTGACCTCAAGGAGCTTGCTATTCAGTTTAAGGCTGAATATAAGAAGCAGCTCGGCGAAGATTTCCCTTCAGACCCTGTTGAACAGCTTAAGCTTGCTATTGAAGCTGTATTCCGTTCATGGGACAACCCTCGTGCAAATGTATATCGTAGAGATAACGATATTCCATATTCATGGGGTACTGCTGTTAATGTAATGCCTATGGTATTCGGTAACCTTAACAATGAATCAGGTACAGGTGTTGCTTTCACTCGTGACCCTGCTACCGGTGAAAATAAGTTGATGGGTGAATTCCTTATCAACGCACAGGGCGAAGACGTAGTTGCCGGTGTTCGTACACCAATGCCTATCGCTCAAATGGAAAAAGAATTCCCTGAAGCATATGCTGATTTCATCAAGGTTTGTGATACTCTTGAAAATCACTACCACGATATGCAGGATATGGAATTCACAGTTGAAAACAAGAAGCTCTATATGCTTCAGTGCCGTAACGGTAAGAGAACAGCTCAGGCTGCTCTTAAGATTGCTTGTGACCTTGTAGATGAAGGACATAAGACAGAAGCTGAAGCTGTTGCTATGATTGACCCTCGTAACCTTGATACTCTTCTTCACCCTCAGTTTGATACTGATGCTCTTAAGAAGGCTACACCAATCGGTAAGGGCCTCGGCGCATCTCCTGGTGCTGCTTGCGGTAAAGTTGTATTCACTGCTGATGATGCAGTAGAATGGAACGAAAAGGGCGAAAAGGTTGTACTTGTTCGTCTTGAAACATCACCTGAAGATATTACAGGTATGAAAGCTTCACAGGGTATCCTCACAGTTCGTGGCGGTATGACATCTCACGCAGCAGTAGTTGCTCGTGGTATGGGTACTTGCTGTGTATCAGGCTGCGGCGACATCAATATGGATGAAGAAAACAAGAAGTTTACTCTCGCAGGTAAGGAATACCACGAAGGTGACTATATTTCAATTGATGGTTCAACAGGTAACATCTATGACGGCGTAATTCCTACAAAGGATGCTACTATTGCCGGCGAATTCGGCAGAATTATGGGCTGGGCTGACAAGTTCAGAAAACTCAAGGTTCGTACAAATGCTGATACACCTGCTGACGCAAAGAAGGCTCGTGAACTCGGTGCTGAAGGTATCGGCCTTTGCCGTACAGAGCATATGTTCTTTGAAGAAGACAGAATCGCTGCATTCAGAGAAATGATTTGTTCAGATACAGCTGAAGAAAGAGAAGCTGCTCTTGAAAAGATTCTTCCTTATCAGCAGGGCGACTTTGAAAAGCTTTATGAAGCACTTGAAGGCTGCCCGGTAACAATCCGTTTCCTTGACCCACCTCTTCACGAATTCGTTCCTACTGAAGAAGAAGACATTAAGAAGCTTGCTGATGCACAGGGCAAGAGCGTTGAGCAGATTAAGGCTATCATCGCTTCTCTTCACGAATTCAACCCAATGATGGGCCACCGTGGTCTTCGTCTTGCAGTTACATATCCTGAAATTGCAAAGATGCAGACTAAAGCAGTTATCCGTGCTGCTATCAATGTTCAGAAGGCTCATCCTGATTGGACTGTTGCTCCTGAAATTATGATTCCTCTTTCATGTGACGCTAAGGAACTTAAGTATGTTAAGGACATCGTTGTTGCAACTGCTGATGCTGAAATTGCTGCTGCCGGCAGTGATATGAAGTATGAAGTTGGTACTATGATTGAAATTCCTCGTGCTGCTCTTACAGCAGGCGATATTGCTAAGGAAGCTGAATTCTTCTGCTTCGGTACAAACGACCTTACTCAGATGACTTATGGCTTCAGCCGTGATGATGCAGGTAAGTTCCTTAATGCATACTATGATGCAAAGATTTTTGAAAGCGACCCATTCGCTAAGCTTGACCAAACAGGTGTTGGCCAACTTATGGAAATGGCAGTTAAGAACGGTAAGGCTACTCGCCCTGAACTTCACTGCGGTATCTGCGGTGAACACGGCGGTGACCCATCTTCAGTAGAATTCTGCCATAAGATTGGTCTTGATTATGTATCATGCTCACCATTTAGAGTTCCTATCGCAAGACTTGCTGCTGCTCAGGCTGCAATCGCAGAAATGTAATCAAATTACATTTGTTAGGAAATAAAAAATTAGAGGACTGCTTTGGCGGTCCTCTTTTTGCAGCCGTTCGCAGTGGCAAGCACCCAAGATGCTACAAAACATTCCCCCGGAATGTTTTTCCCAAATCAAAGATTTGGAGCATCGGTCTCTTGCACTTCGTGCAATTCACTCTCAGGCTGCAATCGCAGAAATGTAATCAAATTACATTGTTTAGGAAATAAAAGATTAGAGGACTGCTTTGGCAGTCCTCTTTTTGCAGCCATTCGCAGTGGCAGGCACTCAAGATGCTATAAAACAAAAACGGGTTGGAGTAAAACTCCAACCCGTCAGCGTGTAGAAAAAGTCAAATTATAAATTTCTACACGCTGGTAGACTTTGAGAAAGTGAGATAAATTTTGTATTTTGCGAGTGGGAGCTGTACGAGGGTACTGCCCCCGAGCAAAAGACAAAAAGCGCCAAAATAGCTTGGACTCGATGTCCAAGCTATTTTTTCACAATCCCTCCGAGTGCAACAAGTTGCACCCACCTCCCTTTGCAAGGGAGGCAAAAAGGTTTATTTATTTTATTCGGCGCGCTTTAGCCGCTTTATCGACAGTCTGAAACGGGCTGGAGCAAAGCTCCAACCCGTCTTGTTTTATTTTATTCGATTTCGATATATTTTGTTGTATCAATTTCTTTCTTTGGCTGTTCTTTTGGAATAGTCAATTTAAGAATACCATGCTTAAATTCACCTTTAATGTCAGCCTCGTTTATATCGCCTACATAAAAGCTTCTCTCACAAGTGCCGGCATAACGCTCTCTGCGGATGTATTTAGATGATTTCTCATCTTTTTGTTCCTCATCAAGACCTTTTTCGGCTCTGATGGTGAGGTAACCATCTTTAAGCGAAACTTTTACATCATCTTTTGAGAAGCCCGGCAAATCCATTTCCATTAAATAGCTGTCGTCGCTTTCCTGTACATCGGTCTTCATAAGGTTTTTACCTCTGTGGCCATACAGTTTCTTTTGCATTTTCTCCATATCTCCGTCATCATAAAACGGAAAATCAAAGAAATCATCGAACAAATCTTTACCAAATACACTAGGCATCAACATAAGTCATCGCTCCTTTCATAAAAAACACCATATTGAAACCTGTTTTTTATGAACTCGGGATGGGAAACAAAGCAGAGTTACCTAAGGCTTTCGCCTCTCTTGCTTCTCCTTGACTTCCTTTCCTTTTGTTCTGTCTATACTATATCACCGTTAATTAGCACTGTCAAGGGGAGAGTGCTAATGTTAACAAATAATTAAACTTTTTATCCGATAGGTACAAAAACAGCAAAATTTATATATTTTATGCCGGCTGTTAAAACTCTGCGTACAAAAGTAAAGCGGACTTTGTATATATTTGTGATAATTTTATTGCAAAAGTGAGGTGGAAATTATAAAATAAATGTATCAATATTTATCAGGTGTTTATATGATTGAAAAAAGATTTGAAGAATTAAATGAACGCGCTTACGAAAGGGGATATAATACCTTTTCCGATTTTTTGAATATGGAGGAGCAAAGCGTACTTAAATCGACTTTTATTCCGTGCGTGCTTTTTGGGGGATATTCTATGGCGGAGCGTGTGGTGGCAGGCTTTGGCGAGGATTTGAACGATGAAAAATTCCCGATTGTGTGCGTTTGTGCAAAACCGCTTATTCAAAAATTTGCCGATGAACTGACGCACCGTGATTTTCTCGGTGCGCTGATGAATTTGGGAATAAAAAGGGAACTTGTGGGTGATATAATTGTTGATGATAACTGCGGATATATCCTTTGCCTTGAACATATTGCAGATTATATTTGCGAAAATTTAAACCGTGTTCGCCACACAAGTGTAAAAACGCAAATAAGCGCACTTCCTGAAAATTTGAATAAAGAGATTGAATCAATCGAAGTATTTGCGGCATCAAAAAGAATTGATGTGGTGATAAGCGCAGTTTATAATCTGTCAAGAAATGAAACTTCAAAGCTTGTTAAAAATGAGAGAGTGTTTGTAAATTCCCGTATGGTGTCTTCTGTATCAAGTCTGCTTAACGGCGGTGATGTTGTATCCGTCAGGGGATTTGGCAGATTTGTATTTGTAAAAGAGATAAAGGAAACTAAAAAGGGCAGGCTTGTACTTGAAATTAAAAAATATTGACAGTCCAAAAAAATGAACCAATGCCCAAATATAATATGTATATGTGATATAATACGCTCGGAGGGATAAATATGAATACTGTGTTATCATTTATAATAATCGCGCTTCTTGTTATTTGCCTGATTATGCTTATTATGATTTATTCTAAAAAAGGTACATCGTCAGGCGAACTTATTAAGCAGCAAATTGAACTTTCGTCAAAAGCTACCGATGATAAAATATCAAAATTGAGCAGCCAAATGGGTGCGCTTACCGATAAAAATTACGAGCAGCAAATTAAACTTATTGAAACGCTGAATGTAAATTCGCAAAAGCAAATGCAAATAACAGCCGAGTCGCTTGAGCGTATGCAATCAAGTAATGAAAAAAAGCTTGAACAAATGCGAAAAACCGTGGATGAAAAGCTTGATGAAACTTTAACTCAAAGGCTTAATTCTTCTTTTGAAACAGTATCAAAGCAACTTACAAATGTATATAAAAGCCTCGGTGAAATGAAAGAGTTAAGCTCAAATGTTACAGACAGTGTCGGTTCGCTCAACCGAGTTTTAACCAATGTTAAGGCGCGCGGTACTTGGGCGGAAGTTCAGCTTCAAAATATACTTGACCAAACTATTGCAAATATGTACGAAACAAATGTGCAAACAAACCCGAGCTATAACGGCAGAGTTGAATTTGCGGTTAAAATACCAAACGGTGATACCGATGAAATTACATATCTTCCGATAGATTCAAAATTTCCTATGGAGGATTATGCCCGTCTTACCGCCGCAAGTGATGAGGGCGATATTGAAGCGCTTGCAAATGCTAAAAAAGCACTTGAAACAAGGGTTAAGGATGAAGCAAAGCTTATCAAGCAATATGTTTGCCTGCCGTATACCACACCTTTTGCAATTATGTACCTTGCAACAGAGGGCTTGTATGCTGAAATTATATCTTCTAAAACAGGAATTGCCGAAAGCTTGCAGGCACAGGGAATTATGATTGCAGGTCCGTCAACAGTTACCGCACTTCTTAATTCACTTGCAATGGGTTTCAAAACCGTTGCTATTAACAAAAAGGCAAATGAAGTGTGGAAAGTTCTCGGTGCGGCAAAAACACAATATGAAAAATTCGGTGTTGTGCTGGCAAAGGCACGCAAAAAGGTGGAAGAAGCCGGCAAAACTTTGGAAGATGCAGAAAACCGAAACAGAATTATCCAAAAAAATCTAAAAAGCGTGGAATCTCTTTCTGCCGATAAGGCAGAGCAAATTCTTGGATTGGAATTTGAAAACGAAGAATGATTTACAAAACTCTAACAGGGCAATTTGCCCTGTTTTTTTTACCTCTTGACAAATGGTATAAAATGTATTTTAATAAAATCAGAGATTTAGATAAAAAGAGTAAAGGCAGTGGGGTATAATTATGATTTTTATTAAAGCTTTTATAAAATGTTATCCCTATCTTGTAGGTATAGCGATTATTTGCTTTGTATGCTATGCAGTGTGGATTTCAAAAATTTATTATGATATACTTACCGCTGTTCCTTTATGGATGCTGATTGCGTACGGTGCAATATTAAGCGTGGCAGTAATCGCTGTTTTGACTGTTATATACATAATTTTGCTCAAGTGCGTTAATAAATAATTGCAAATGGGAATAAAAAAGACCGTCGGGTGACGGTCTTTTGCTTTTGTATCATTTTTTAGTATAGCAGATATGGGAAAAATGAACTCCTTTATCATAATAGCTTGCAAGAAGTTCTTTTTCGTATTCATCTTTATTAAATGCAGGGAAAAATACCTGCGCGTCGTCACATTCAGCTTCGATTTCGGTTAAATACAGCTTATCTGCCATTGGTAAAAACTGCTTGTAAATATCACCGCCGCCGATTATAAATGCATTGTCGCTGTCAACTTCCTTTAATGCATTTTCAATAGAGTTAACCACCGTCGCACCCTCGGCTTTATAATCTTTTCTTGTGGTGATAACTATGTTTTTTCGCCTTGGCAAAGCTTTCGGCAGTGATTCAAATGTTTTTCTGCCCATAATTACACTGTTGCCCATTGTGGTTTCTTTAAAGAATGCCATATCGTCTTTAAAATGCCAAATCAGGTCGTTTCCTTTGCCGAGTTCAAGATTTTTGCCTACTGCGGCTATCATACAAATTGCCATAATTTTCTCCTGCTTACTGTGAAATAGGGAATGAAATTTTGCCTAAATGTTTATAATCAATAAGTTTAACATCTTTGCAGTCTCTTGATGAATCAAATTTAAAGAAATCATCAACTTCCGGATTAAGCCAAAGCTTCGGTGCAGGCAAATCGCCCTGCTCGTCAAACCTCTTTAACTGCTCTTTAATTCCGTCAATCTGGTTTACATAGATGTGTGCGTCCTTAATGCTCCAATCAATTGTACCCGGCTTTAAACCGCAAACCTGTGCAAGCATACAAAGAAGTGTTGCATATTGCGTAACATTAAATGGTAAACCAAGCGGAACATCACAAGAACGCTGATGTACCCAGCAGTTAAGCTTTCCGTTGGTAACATCCCATTCGCTTGACCATACACAGCTCGGAAGTACCGCTGTATCAAGGTAATCGTTTTGCCATAAAGTCATTACCATTCGCCTGTCTTCCGGGTGGTTTTTTATTTTGTCAATAAGATTTTGAGTCATTTGGAATTTATTTACAATGTAACCGTAAGCTGTGCCGATTGTGTGCGCCCACTCTTTGCCGAAGAATTTGTGAACTTCTGTTTTAACAAGATTTCCGTTTTCATCCGGCAGCATTTGGGTGGCGTTCCAATATCCTTTTTCGTCAATTTCCCATTCATTCCAAATTTTAACATCGCGCTCCTGTAACCAGCGAACATCGTTTGACTGCGCCTGATATATCCACATCATTTCAAGCACTGCTTGGCGGATAAATAATTGCTTTGTGGTAAGAATAGGGAATTCCTGTGATAAATCAAAATGAAAATGATGTGACGGTACTTTGATTGTGTTAGTTCCCGTTCTGTTAACAACTTCAGTTCCCTCTTCAAGTATTTTTCGGCATAAGCCCAAATAATCTTTATCCCATTGTGACATAATTATATCCCTTTCAAAATAAACTAACGGTATTTTAACATAAAGCGACATTCATTTCAACTATAAAACTGCTTGAAAAAGTGCAACTCGCCTTGCACATGAATTGATGATAAGCAGTCAGCTATATTATAAACATATCAAGTCTTTATTAAATTTTGGTTAAGCCTATTTACACTTTTTTAATTTGTGATATACTTATAATGTTACTAATTTATGAACCGAGGTGCTCCTATGGGAAAGATTAAATCTTTTTTGAACAGCAAAATTGTTAAAAAAGATGTAGGCGAGCCGACATATCTTACCTGGAAGGAAGCTTTGTCTTATGCAATGGGCCGTGGTGCTCAGGGTATGAGTACAAGTATGACAGCTTCAAAATATGTCAATTTCTTTATTACCGATGTGCTTCATATCAAAGCAAGGCACGCAAGTAATATCAGGCTTTATTGCGGTATTTTTGATGCGATTAACGACCCGATAATGGGTGTTATTGTTGATAAAACCCGTTCACGCTGGGGCAAAATGAGGGGCTATATTAAATTTGCACCTTATCTTGTGTCACTGTTTATGATTTTATTCTTCGTCGGTAATGACAACCTGTCATATGGAATGAAGATGGCATTGACTGTTTTTGCTTTTGTCGGCCTTGATGTTACATATACCGCATTTGATGTTCCTATGGGCGCGCTTGCGTTTTCAATGACTCCCAACGGTACTGAACGAACGAAGCTTTACGGTATTGCGTCTATTGGGCGAATGATAGTCGGTGCTATTCCGGCAGCTTTGGTTGCTTTTGCCGCTTGGTTACCGTATTTTAATTCAAATCTTGATAAAGCTTATTTGGTTGCGGCTGTTTTTTCGGCAGTGTTTATTATTGTGTTTACCCGCTTTACATTTTCAAACTGCCATGAAAGAATGGAACATAGTGAGGAAACACCGTCACTTAATGAATGTATCCACTTGCTTTTAACAAACAGGCCGCTTTTAATGCTTTTCCTTTGTAACATCTTTTTTGTCATTATTAAGGTATCCGAGCAATGCTCATTCTATTTTGCATACGATTCACTTTTCAATGCTAAATATAACGGACTTCTCGATATTATGAAAGCACCGGGTTCTGTTTTGGCAGGTTTGCTTGTTCCTATTATTGTTGAACGTTTGGGTGCTAAAAGCGACAGTAAAAAATTCTATCAGGTGTGCTGTGTTTTAGGTATAGTTTTAAACGGACTTTTTGCCCTTTTAACATACAACGGAATTATGAACAAGCCTGCAAATCAGCCTGTTTCAACCTTAACCGGTGTAATTGTACTTGCATTTTCAATGCTTGTTACATTCCCGCTTGAATTTAAAAACCTTATGCAAAAGGAAATGGAAGCCGAAACAGTTGATTATGTTGAATGGAAATCAGGCAAGCGTGTTGAGGGTACAATGCTTTCAATTATGTCATTTACAGGTAAGCTTGAAGGTACACTTTCATCTTTCATCTGCCTTCAGGTACTTGCAAGAACAGGTTATGTTGAGCATACAACCGATGTTTCCACTGTTCAAAATCATTCAACTCTTTTAGGTCTTTTCCTTATGACCACCGTATTTCCTATTGTGGGTTACCTGCTTATGCTTATTCCTATGCATTTTTATAATATTACAGGTGATGGCCACAGAATGATGATTAAAGAAATTATGGCTCGCCGTGAAAAAGAAAAAGCAGAAAAGGAAAGCGCATAATTTAATATTTACAGTTAAAAACAGCCCTAAATAAGGGCTGTTTTCTTATTGACTTTATATCTTTATATGTTAAAATAAATATATCAATGTTTCGGAGGTATAGAAATGAAAAAAACATTTTCGATATTTTTAAGCTTGCTTCTTGCAATCAGCTGCTTATCGGTAGGTTCAATAAACGCATTTGCAAATACTAAAAAGACTGCGCAGGAAATCTATTTGAATTCAAGCGCTGCAGTTTGGGGTGACTTGGGAAATAAAGCATATGTTGAATTTACTCCGTCTTATACCGGCTCATTTGAATTTTATTGCTTTAATCAAAGCTATGGCGGTAATATTATGGCGTCGATAGAAGATTTCAGCGGTGAAACATATAACACCGTGCTTAATGATAATAACCCAAATCTTATTTGTGCCGCTACACTTGAAGCCAGTAAAACATATTACTATGTGCTTGAATCGGCATCTGTGTCTTTTTCAAATGTAGTAAGTGTAAGAAATCATAATCACGATTTCAGCTTATATAATTCATATCCTGCTCATTATGACCAATACGACAGCGCACAAAATTATGACGGTTATGTTGAAAGCATATGCGCATATTGTCCGGAATACATAAGAACCGCCAGCTTTCCTGCTGTATCAAGCGTAAAAGCCAAGACCAAATCTTTCACATATAATAAGAAAAAGAAAACTACTTCAGTTAAGGTTTATGACAGAATGGGAAATGTTGTTTCTCCGTCAAATTACACCGTAAGTTATAAAAACAATACCAAGCCGGGATATGCAACTCTTACAGTTAAATTTAAAGGCAATTACTCCGGTACTGCGACAATCAGACTCACCATTAAGCCGAAAAAGGAAAAACTTTCTTCGCTTAAAAGCACAAGAAAAAAGAAAATGACTGTTAAATGGAAAAAGGATAAAACCGTAACAGGCTATCAAATTCAATATTCAACATCAAAAAAATATGCTAAAAAATCAACTAAAACAGTAACAATAAGTAAGAAAAGCACTACTTCAAAAACTATTTCCAAGCTTAAATCAAAGAAAAAGTATTATGTAAGAATTCGTGCATATAAAAAATCTGCCGGAAAGAAGATATACGGTGCTTGGTCTAAAACAAAAACTGTTAAAGTTAAATAAAAATTGAGCGTTTAAAAAATATAATTATTATAAATATCCGCTTGAATCGTCTATTATATTATGATAGAATCAAAGTGCTATATGATTTTAAATAAAGGAGGTAAAAATATGCAAATGACTTTTCGCTGGTTCGGTAAGGACCTTGATACCGTATCACTTGAGCAAATCAAGCAAATTCCGGGTGTAGTCGGCGTTGTTCCTGCTCTTCATTATCTTCCTGCCGGGGAAGCTTGGGAAATGGAAGATGTGCAGAAAATGTATGATGAAATCACATCTGCCGGGCTTACAATGGAATGTATCGAAAGCGTAAATGTTCACGAGGATATAAAGCTTGGTTTACCTACAAGGGACAAGCTTATTGAAAATTATAAAACATCAATCAGAAATCTTGCAAAGGTTGGGGTTAAAGTAATTTGCTATAACTTTATGCCTGTTTTTGACTGGACAAGAACAGACCTTTATATGCCTTTGCCTGATGGTTCAACCTGCCTTAGCTATGACGGTAAGCAGGTAGAGGGCAAATCACCCGAAGATATGTTTAAAGAGATTGATGACAACTCAAACGGATATGCTATGCCGGGTTGGGAAACTGAAAGAATGGGTGAAATTAAAGAACTTTTTGAAAAGTATAAAAATGTAACTGCCGATGATTTGTGGGCAAATCTTAAATATTTTCTTGAAGCTATTATGCCTACTTGTGAAGAATGCGATGTCAAAATGGCAATACATCCGGATGACCCGCCTTGGGGTATTTTTGGCCTTCCTCGTATTATCACAAGCAAAGAAGCTGTTGAAAAGCTTCTTGATATGGTTCCGAGCAAGTACAACGGTTTAACACTTTGCACAGGCTCACTCGGTGCAAGCCCTAAAAATGATATGGTTGAAATTATTAAAGCCGCAGGGGATAGAATTTATTTTGCTCATCTTCGCAATGTTTCAATCAATGACAGGTGGTTTAACGAAACTGCACACGAAAGTGATTATGGTTCACTTGATATGTATGAAATAGTTAAAGCTCTTCAAGAGGTTGGGTTTGACGGATATATTCGCCCTGACCACGGCAGAATGATTTGGGGTGAAGTTGCACGCCCGGGTTACGGACTTTATGACAGAGCATTGGGCGTAAGCTATCTCAACGGACTTTGGGAAGCTGTTGAAAAAAGCAGAAAGGAAAAATAAACATTATGTTTAAACACGAGAATTTAAAAGGTAAAGTTGCTGTTGTTACAGGCGGCGGCGGTGTTCTTTGTGCCGCATTCGCAAAAACCCTTGCTAAACAGGGTTGCAAAGTTGCAGTGCTTGACCTTAATGAAGAAGCAGCAAAAAAATGTGCTGATGAAATCAATGCAGACGGCGGCGAAGCTATTGCAGTCGGCTGTAATGTTCTTGAACTTGAATCAATGGAAAACGCAAGAAAAGTCATCAATGAAAAATTAGGCTCTTGCGATATTCTTTTAAACGGTGCAGGCGGAAACAACCCGAAGGGAACTACTACAAAAGATACTCTTGAAAAAATCGACCTTGTTCAAAAGGATGAAAATGTAAAAACTTTCTTTGACCTTGACCCTAACGGTATCAGCTTTGTATTTAACCTTAATTTCCTCGGTACACTTATTCCTACTCAGGTATTTGCCAAGGATATGGCTGAAAAGCAAAAGGGTACTATCATTATGATTACCTCTATGAATGCATTTAGGCCGCTTACCCGTATTCCTGCTTACAGTGCCGCTAAAGCCGCTGTTAAGAACTTTACCGAATGGATGGCAGTTCACTTTGCTCCGCTCGGAATCAGAGTGAATGCGATTGCACCGGGCTTTTTCTCAACAAAGCAGAATGCAGCTCTTCTTTGGAATGAGGACGGAACACCTACTGAAAGAACAGGCAAAATTCTTGCCGCTACACCAATGGATAGATTCGGCGAACCTGATGAACTTTCAGGTACACTTCTTTTCCTTTGCGATGATACTTATTCAGGCTTTATTACAGGTGTTAATATTCCTGTTGACGGCGGTTTCAACGCTTATTCGGGTGTATAAAAATAAGAATATTATTTATTATGGGCGAGTTGATTACAATTCGCCCTTTTTTAAAATCGGGTGATGAAAAATGGATAAAAGCAAAAAGAAAAAAACCTTGCTCATTGTAATATCGGCTCTGATTGTTGCAATTATAGCGGCGGTGCTTTATATAATTTTCGGTGTTATCGGAATTGACGGAAAAGTTGAATACAGGCAAAGCGAAAAAGTAAATGCCAATGTCAGCGGCAGTAATGTCACCGTGCTTGATAATAATGTGAATTACCAAACTATAAACGGATTTGGTGCGTCTGCTTGCTGGTGGAGCCAGGATGTAGGCTCGTGGGATAATGCAAGTGATATTATGCAGGCACTTTATGATGATGACAAGGGAATAGGACTTAATATTTATCGCTACAATCTCGGCGCAGGTTCAAAGAATGATAGTCACATTATGACTAAAAACCGCCAAACCGAATGTTTTTTAAATGCTGACGGAACATATAATTTTAATAATGATAAAAACGCACAGCAGTGCCTGGAACTTGCAAAAAAATATGCCGGCAAGGATATGCGCTTGACTCTGTTTTGCAACAGTGCTCCCGTGTATTTAACTAAAAACGGTGCGGCATACTGCACCCCATATAAAAGTGATGATGAACAGTGGGTTTCAAATCTTGATAAATCAAATTACAAGGCATTTGCCGATTTTTGCTATAACAGTGCCGATTACTTTGTGAAAAAAGGTTACCGTGTTACAAGCGTTTCGCCTATAAACGAGCCGCAGTATAATTGGGCGGCTTGGTATAATGATGATAATACTTATTCCTTTAATCAAGAGGGTTGCTATTATTCCAAATATGAAGCAAGAGATTTGCTTAAAACTTTTGTTAAAAAATTTAAAGGCAGTGAGCTTGATAAAAGCGGAGTAAAAGTATCAATGTTTGAATCCGGTGCTATGGAAGGGCAAGGCAGTACAGCAATGGCATATATGGATTGCATTTTGGGCAAAGGGCCAAAATATGTTTTCAAAAATGCCGGTCTTCGCAAATATTTTGACGAAGTGAGTATGCATTCTTACTGGTCAGATACAAATACTAAAAAAGCCACGGCAGATTATATTTCTGAAAAATATTCAAAATATAATGTTGCGTCTACTGAATATTGCCAAATGACTACTGATGAAAACACAGGTGTGTTTGACCTTATTTCCAAAGCGAAAAAAGGTACTAACGGTACTACAATTAAGTACGGTGTTGCAATGGCAAATAAAATTGTGGATGATTTAACTCTTTTAAACGCTACCGAATGGGATTGGTGGACTGCCTGTTCCTACGGTGTGTATACCGACGGTCTTATTTACCTTGATGAAGATAATCACGAAAATCTCGATTTTTCAAAAAGATATTACTGCCTCGGCAATTTTTCAAAATTTATTAAAGAGGGCGCAATCAGAATTGCCTGTTCATCAGGTGTTGAAAATGTAAAAAGCGTTGCTTTTGTTAATGAAGACGGTTCAACAGTTGTAGTATATGTAAATAACAATGATAAAAAGGTTAAAACAACACTTGACTGCACAGGTGATTACAGCGTTTATACAACCGATAGGGATAACGATATTGCCAAAACAGATTTTGGCACAGCAAAAAAACTTGATGTTTCGCTTCCTGCTTCAAGCGTAGTTACCGTAGTTTACGATTAAAATTTAATATGTATAACTTAACACCCCAAGGGCAATAATACCCTTGAGGTGTTTTTTATGGCTACAAAAGATAAACCAAATAATAAAAATTTAAGAGCTTTATTTTCAGTGATTTGCCTTTGCATTGTTGCACTCGGCTTGATTGTTTATTTTTCAACCCAGTCTTCGCACACAACAGATGTAAACGAAGCTACTACCGTGGTTGAAAAAGCTAAAGAAAAAAAGGTTACCACCACAAATAATACGCAGTTAACCACCGCAAGCCAAACCGAAAAGCAAACAACTAAAAAGCAAAATTCAAAAAAACAAAATTCAAAAAAGCCGACTACCGTAACATCAACCGAAGTATCTACTATGACATCAAGCGATACTAATATTCCTTATAAATCGTTTTACAAATATCCTTGCGATGAAGCCGTGCTTTCGGGTTACAGTGAAGAACTTGTTGAAAATAAAACAATGAAAGATTACAGGGCGCATACAGCGGTTGATTTTAAAGCTAATAAGGGCAGTAAAGTGCGTTCGATTAACGATGGGCTTGTATTAAGCGTAAGCAAAGACGCTATGCTTGGCACCGTGATTGAAATTGACCACGGCGGCAAACTTGTTGCAAGGTATTGTGGAATGGATACCATAAATGTATCAGAGGGCGATTATGTAACTATCGGCGAAACTCTCGGTACGCTCGGTACAACTCCGTTTGAAGAAAAGAGCGAATCACATCTTCATTTTGAAACGCTTTTGGACAATAAGTATGTCAACCCACTTGATGTAATGGGAAAAACAGAATAGCTTTTGAAAAAATAAACAAAAAATAGGCGAGCAGTGAAACCCCGAATTTTTTAGGGGCAAATACTGCTCGCCTTTGCTTTTATAGATTATTCGTTTGTATCTGCATTTTGATTTTCCGGCTCGCTTGAAACCGTTTCATCATTTACAGGCGGCTGATAATATTCTGCCTTTTCCTGCTCGTTATTTGCATATGACGGGTATGAACCGCTTTGTGTAGGTTCATTTTCACTCGGCACATTTGCAGGAGTATAAAATGGTGATGTATTTTGCTCGCTTGCATTTTCATTTGCAGCGGTTTGTGCTGCTCCGGTATCAGATGTGTGCTGCTGTGGGTTGTAGTAATAAGCGTTTGCACTGTCGTTTTGATTAGCTGTGTACTGCTCATTGGTATTTTGTGCAGGGTTATAATAATTTCCCGCACCGGCAAAAGCATATTTGTTTGCCTTTTCCTCTTGTGAAAGGAAGTCGTCTTCCGTAATTCTGCCCTCTTGCAAAGCTCTTATTTTGAAGTTTTCATAATAGAGTGCTTGGGTAGTTAAATAATAAGGAATTGCATATATGCTCGCAATGCCGAAGGAGATACCGCAGAGTATCCACCAGCCGATAAAGCTTAAGTCAAGTGCAAAAAGCTCACTCCTGTTGCCGGCAACCATCTTTTTAGATAGTTTGAGAGCCTCCATAGGCTTCAAATTCGGGTTTTCACACATAATCTGGAATGAGAAGTATGAACTGTAATTATACACGATACCCGGGATTATGAAGAGGAAACACCAAAGCGTTATAAACAAGGTTCTTAAAATTGAAACAACAAGCTTTTTACCGTATGTTGCGTCAAACGATACTTTGAATATGTTTTTGATTTCTTCACCGAGTGAAAATTGCTCACTCGGGTCACGCTTAACGAGGATTACATAAAAACCTAAAAGTGAAACAAGAAGCGGAGAAAGCACGATTGAAAGAACGGTAAGCCCTTTAATTCCTGTATCGGAAAAATAACCTATGCTTGAAGTGTTAACAGATGTGTTAGTAATGCCGGTGTCACTGCCGTTATAGCTTTGGCCGAAGCTTTCAATAGGGTTGTCGCTTGAGCTGTCATCGTCATCGTAGCTGTCATCATCATCGTAGCTGTTGTCGCCATCATCACTTTGCTCGCCGTTAAAGTATTTGAAAAAATCTTCAGGCGTGTTTCGGTTAGAGTTATCACTGTAACCGTTGCTGTTTTTCGGGCCGAAGAGGTTTTCAATATCATCACTGTCGGAGTAAACATTTACACCTATGGTTAAACCCTGGGTTAAAAAAATTACAATTGCACTTAAAACAAACAGGGCGAATATTTTGTCTTTAATGATTTGCTTAGCTTGCGATTTTACCAAGCTTCTGTTGATGTTATTCATAATTTTATCCTCCTTTGAAAGATAAATTAAAACTCAACCTTTTCCTCGATGAATTTTACAAGTTCGTCAATCGGAAGTCTAACCTGCTCCATAGTATCACGGTCACGAACGGTTACGCAGTTATCTTCAACTGAATCAAAGTCGTATGTGATGCAATACGGAGTACCGATTTCATCTTGGCGGCGGTATCTTTTGCCGATAGAGCCTGCGTCATCATAATCAATGTTGAATTTCTTTGAAAGCATGGCAAAAACTTCTGTTGCCTGCTCGTTAAGCTTCTTTGAAAGCGGAAGAACCGCTGCTTTAAACGGAGCAATTGCAGGGTGGAAGTGCATTACTATTCTCTTGTCATTCTTTTCTTCATCAAGCATTTCTTCATCATAAGCTTCTGTAAGAAGTGCAAGGAATAAACGTTCAACACCAAGTGAAGGCTCAATAACATAAGGTACATATTTTTCGCCTGTTGCCTGGTCAAAATATTCAAGGTTTTTGCCGCTTGTTTTGATATGCTGTGTGAGGTCATAGTCTGTTCTGTCAGCCACACCCCAAAGTTCGCCCCAGCCAAATGGGAATTTGTATTCAAAGTCGGTTGTAGCTTTGGAATAGAAGCAAAGTTCTTCAGGGTCGTGGTCACGAAGTCTGAGGTTATCTTTGTTGATGTTAAGAGAATAAAGCCAATCGCGGCAGAAGCTTCTCCAATAATCAAACCACTCAAGGTCAGTACCCGGCTTACAGAAAAATTCAAGCTCCATTTGCTCAAATTCTCTTACACGGAAGATGAATTTGCCCGGAGTAATTTCGTTTCTGAATGATTTACCTACCTGTGCTACACCGAAAGGAATTTTCTTTCTTGTAGTTCTCTGCACATTTGCAAAGTTTGTAAAAATACCCTGTGCAGTTTCAGGGCGAAGATAAATTTCGTCTTTTGCATCTTCTGTTACACCCTGGAAAGTTTTAAACATAAGGTTGAATTGGCGAATATCCGTAAAATTATGCGCACCGCAATTTGGGCAAGGAATGTTATGCTCCTTAATATAAGCAGACATTTCCTCATTGCTCCAGCCGGCAACATTTGTGCCGTCAAAGCTTTCAATCAAATCATCTGCTCTGTGCCTTGTTTTACATTCACAGCAATCCATAAGCGGGTCGGAGAATCCGCCGAGGTGGCCTGATGCAACCCAAGTTTGCGGGTTCATAAGAATAGCACTGTCAAGCCCTACATTATATGGGTTTTCCTGAATAAATTTCTTTCTCCAGGCTTTTTTGATATTTTCTTTAAGTTCAACACCGAGTGGGCCGTAATCCCATGTATTTGCAAGACCGCCGTAAATCTCTGAACCCGGGTAAACAAAACCTCTACCCTTGCAAAGAGCAACAAGCTGATCTAAAGTTTTTTCTGAATTATCCATTGTATTTTCCTCCGTTAGTTATATACACATTATTTTACTATGTTTTTGTTAATAAGTCAAATACATATTATTAAAATAAAAAAGGAAAAGTGTTTGTCACTTTTCCTTTTTAACGAACCTAATTTATATATTATACTTACCAGCCCAAACGCATAATTGTAAGTGTGCATTTGCCTGTTCCGTATTTATAGCATGCTTTGTGTCCTTCAGGTGTAAATATATCTACTCTGCCTACGCTTGAAAGGCCTGAACCGCCTCTGTCAACTACTGTGTAGTTTGTTCCGTCAATATTTACTATTGAACCCATAGGCAACCAGTTACAAGCAATGTAGTACGGGTCTTTCATTCCGTTTGATACACGCTTGCCGCTTGCAGTTCTACCTGTACCTGTACCGCAAGTGCCGCAAGCACAGTAGTGTGTGTATCTGCCTGAAATTACTTGGCCTACTTTGTATCCCTTTTTATTCTTTACTCCGTTAGTCTTGACCTTGGCACCGTCTGTTTCCTTTGTGCCTACTTTTACTACCTCGCTTTTAGCTTTGGTAATAACATCTTTGTCAATAACTTTCTTAGTCTTTTTCTTACCATTTACATATTTTACTTGATAAGTTACATTGGCTTTGCCTTTTTTACCTTTTTTTACTACGGTTTCAATGCCTTCGTAAACATCATCATTTTCTTTTTCAATGGTACCGTATTTAACGCTTTCTTTTTTGGTAACTTCCTTGTATGTTACGCGGTTAACAGTTACCTTGGTTTTTTTTGTAATCTGCTTATTTACAGATGGGGTAGTGTAATCATCACCGTCAAGTGTAACATTTGCTACATCAAGAAGTGTTGATACAGTTCCGTCTACAACCGGTACTTTGTATATTTCACCGTCAACCTTAAGTGTGGTTGTTTTAGATGATATATACTTAATTTCCATACCGTCTGTAACAATATCATTAAGTGAGCAGTTAAGAGTAACTTTTTCGGTGTTAAATCCGATTTCGTCAAGTGCTTCCTTAACTGTGTCACTGTATACGCTGTAAGTGTTTATTACTCCATTGAATTCAACATTTATGTTGTTAAGTCTGTCAACTTTAATAACTCCGCCCTTACCTGCGTTAAAAGAGCTTATATCGAGTTTGTCTGTATCCTTCAATGTAACATTTGCTTGCGACAGGATTTCGATAGGTTCCGTTTCGTTTGTTGTAATTGTATAAGTGTTGTTATCAACTTTAATTTCAACAGTGTAGTTTGATACCATCTGTGCAAATGCAGTTGATGCAAAAATAATTATTGCTAACACAAACGCAATTACTGCCGTTACGACTTTGTGGCTTACGCCGCGTATGTCGCCGGTTGTTGATTGGTTAGTCATCTTAATCTCCTTTTGTGATAGAAATATTAGGGTTTCGCTTTGAAACATTGTTCCTAATACCGATACGAATGTAGCTACAAAAATTTCATATCGAGCAGAGTTGTTTTTTCTGCTTCACCGTTATTATTTCCTCGAGCGATTGCCATTATAGTGACAAATGCATAATGTGTCAATATTTCCGAAGATAAGATTTTGTATAATATGCACAAACGTTTTTAACATTGTGGTATGGTTACAAAACGGTTACACTATATCTTGTGGTTATATTCTTTAGCGATTTAGTGTGAGAAAGTATATTTTTGTAAAATCGTTAGAAATGCCACTTTAAATTCTTACAATTTGTAACATTTTATTTTACCGATTTTTAATAACTCAATATATTGTATAAAAAGTCTAAAAATAAAAATTACTACCCATTATATAGATATTGTACGACAGCCTAACAGTTAGATAAAACAACAATTATTTCAAGCCAAAAAACAGTATATTTGTTCGATGAACAGCCTAAATACCGTTTGTTTTCCATTATAATATATAATATATTATTTAAAACTATTATATATGTAAGCGTAAAATAAACCGGTAAGCTTAATTGCTTACCGGTTTTAGACTGTCGATAAAGTGGCTAAAGCGCGCCTCGTCTAAAGGGTGCAGAAGCACCGCCCGAACCGACAGGTGAGACGGTGGGTGCAACTTGTTGCACTCGGAGGGATTGAAAAAAAGCTTGGACATCGAGTCCAAGCTTTTTTTGGCGCTTTTCGTCTTTTGCTCGGGGGCAGTACCATTGTACAGCTCCCACTCGCAAAATACGAAATTTATCTCACTTTCTCAAAGTCTACCAGCGTGTTTGTTATTACTTTTTTGAATCAAGTGATTTTGTTATTTTTACATTTACGAAAATTGATATACCCGTAAGTAAAAGGCCGAATATAATACTGATAAGGCAGGAGCCTTTTACCGCATTGCCGAAAGCCTGCGAATATACCTGCGGTGATATATCAAGCCTCTGTGCTGTTTTAAATATCAGGCACAAAAGAGAAGATACCGTAAATATCATACCTGAAGTGGTGAGCGAAGCAAAAATGTTAAACATTATTTCGCGTGAACGCCTGTATAAAACAAGAAGCATAATAATAGGCACAGCCATAAGCAACATTCCTATTGATATAAGGCGGGAAGAATTACTGTTTAATGTGCCGATGTAGCTTACAAGAGTATCAGCATTGTTAAAACCAAAGCAATCGTTATATGCTTCGGTAGCTTTTATGGCAGTGTTGTGTATAAGTTCGCTGTCATATTGCATATTGTTTCCCTCAAGATACTCTTTGCAAAGCGATTCGAACTGCTTAATTTGATTTTTTGAGTACAATGTAGGGTTTTGGCTTGAATATAATTTGCCTATTACATTTGATGCGGCAGTGTCGTTTGTTTTAAACACGGTGTTAAACACTCTTGCCGGAATTGTGCTTTGCGCTTCCAGTACGGCAACCCTGTCTTCAAACGCCTTTTCGCATTGCTCATTTACATTGCTGTATTCAAAAATACGGTTCATATACCCCTCGTTTAAAACGGTGGATTTGGCAATAAGCGTGCCGAAAAATAAAATAGAGCCGATAGAAAAAAGCATTGTTAGGATAAAGCACATAGCTTTTCGCGATTTTGAAAGTGTCATATGCCCTCCTATGCGTTTACTTTTGTGCCGGTTTTCATAACTGCAACACAAACATAATATTCATTTGATATTCCTGCGCCTACGCTGTTATCGGTATAAAGTACCAACGCCCTTGAAAGCCCGGCGCCGACTTTTTTCAGCTCGTAATCGTTTTTAACCGTAAGTGTTTTTATTACTTCATATTCGTATGATGAATAAAAGGTGTCAATATTTATTAAATCACCTTTTGAAGCAAGCTTGATTTTAGAACTGTTGTTTTTATAAACTTGCGCAAAGCAAGGCCCTATTTCGCCCGGCAAAGTGCTGTTTAAATCAATGTTGAATTTATCATTTGCGTTTACTGCGCTTGCATTATAAATAAGCGGCAGGCTTTTATCTTCAAAATTCACATTGCCGATTATTGAATTAGCCTCAAGCTTTTGAAAAGATGATTTTGCAATAATTCCGTTTTCTTCTTTAATATCAAGCGAAGTGACTTTTTTGATTTCATCACTTTGAACGCTTGTGTTTATAAAAGAGTTGTTTGATTCAAGTATATCAACACTTCCCACAAATAAAACGGAAAGTATTATTGCAAGAACTACGGGAAGAAAAATCCCGTTTAAAACTAATCTTTTTTCATTTTTTGTCATATTAAGCCTGTTATCTGTTCATATCCTGTGCCTGAAGAGCATTTTGCATAAAGTTATTTTTCTTCTTTTTAGGTTTGTATGCAGGTGGGTTTTTAAGCTTTTTCATAAGTTTGCTGTTATTCTTGGCAGTGAGCTTGTTAATTTCGTGAACAGGGCCTGACATATATTCTGACATATATTTATCTGCAACTGCCATCATATCCTTGTCATTTTGCATTGCGCCCAAAATTGTTACGCCGATAACATCCTGCACTTCGTTTGTGCCGTCTTCGTAAACTTCGTTAAGCATTTTGAAAAGCTTTTTCTGCTCTGCTGTGTTTCCGTTTTTGATTACATCAAGCACCTTTGCAGTTCCGATTTCTGTAAAAAATGTTTCAGGTAAAAATTCGCCGTAAGCAACAATGTTTTTCTTGATTTCATCCTTATATTCAGGGTAGAGTGTGCCGAAACGGTTTGCAAGTGAGTCGCAATCGTAGCTGATGATTCCGTTTTTGGCCTTGGTTCTTGATACAGCTTTCGGCATCTTGACCTTATCAAGATTTACTTGTTTTCTTGCCTTGAAAATGCCTGATATTTCATCGTTGATTTCATTGCCGAGACTTTTTGCATCTTTTTCATTATAAGTTTCGGCATCGTAAAGCGAGCGTGAAATTGTTTCAAACTTCGGCTCGTCTGCCTCGTAATCATAGCAGCATTCAAATGCCATTGTGCTTGCCTGCTTATCATAAGCAATTCTGTAAGCTCCTTTTTCGCCGGCAAAAGTAATGCTCTTTTCATCTTCGTTTACTTTTTTAAATTCAAGTTCGGTATTTGTTTGATTAAGCTGTTTTTCAGCAATTTTGAAAACTTCACTAATTTCCATATCTTTATCTGCTCCAAAAATAATATTAAATCAAAGTTTTTAATTAGCTTATTATAACATTAAAAAGGCCGGTTGTCACTATATTTTTTATATATAAACTGTAAATATATTATAATTATAAAAATCTTTATTATAATTATAAGTATTTGTATATAATACATTATTGATTATTACTTGTGATTGTGCTAAAATATTATGAATATATATATGCGTAGGTGACTTAAAATGAGTAATGAAAATAAAAAGTTAACACTTGCAGTAATTTTCGGCGGTGTTTCATCTGAACATGATATTAGCTGCATTTCAGCTAAGGGCATTATTTCAAATATTGATTATAATAAATATAATGTAATTCTTCTCGGTATCACAAAAGACGGCAGATGGTATATTTTTAATGATGATATTTCACTTTTACCTAATGACAGATGGACTGAATCTAAAAGTCTTATTCCGGCTTACATATCACCTGATACTTCAGTCGGCGGCATAGTTACCGCAAAGGGCGAAGTTATCAAACTTGATTGCGTATTCCCTGTTCTTCATGGTAAAAACGGAGAGGACGGAACTATTCAGGGCCTTTTGCAGCTTGCTCAAATTCCGTATGTAGGCTGTGACGCCACATCATCAGGCGTGTGTATGGATAAGGCTGTTACAAACGCTGTGGCAGACGCTTTTGATATTCCGCAGGCAAAATGGTGCGCTTTCACCCAGTATACTTTTAATAAAGATAGGCAACAATGTATTGAATATGCAGTTAATAAGCTTGGTTTTCCTATTTTTGTTAAGCCTGCAAATGCCGGCTCTTCTGTCGGAATTACAAAGGCGCATAATGTAAATGAGCTTATTGAAGCTATGGCTGTTGCATTTAATGAAGATAAAAAAGCTGTGCTTGAAGAATTTATTGACGGGCATGAAGTTGAGTGTGCGGTTTTGGGCAATGATGAGCCTATCCCTGCCGAAGTGGGCGAAATTAAAGCTGCGGCAGATTTTTATGATTTTGACGCAAAGTATAATAATCCGCAAAGCGAACTTTGTATTCCTGCCGATATTCCTGAAGAAAAGCGAAACGAAGTCAGGGTGCAGGCTGTAAAGGCATATAAGGCGCTCGGCTGTGAGGGAATGTCACGAGTTGACTTTTTTGTAAGAAAGAGTGATGGTGCGGTTTTGCTTAATGAAATAAATACTATTCCGGGGCAAACACCTATCAGTATGTATCCAAAACTTTTTGAAGCAGCAGGCGTACCGTATAAGGAGCTTATTGACAGGCTTATCGGATGTGCGCTTTCTCGTGGCGGTAAATTCTGATTATGGAAAAGGTACTTATTGAAATCATAGGTTCGCAAAATATTGATAATCAGTTTGATAAAACCGAGTTTAAAACAGTCGGTACATTTGAAGAGCTTGAAGAAAAATATGTTATAAAATATAAAGAAGAGCAGGATGCCGGCGAGGAGCCTATCAATGTAAGCGTAGTTGTTTTAAAAGATGAAAGTTCGGTTGAAATGACTCGTGAAGGCGCAGTGGTATCAAGGCTTGTAATTGAGCGTTCACAAAGAAATCTTTGCCATTACGGTACTGCTTACGGTGAAATTCTTATGGGCATTTGCGGCCATTCCATTGAGCATGAATTTAATGAAAACGGCGGCAAATTCACCTTTGGTTATGATATAGATATTAACGGGGCTTTGGCTTCAAAAAATCGTGTAAAGCTTAGTTATAAAAAGAAGAAGCAACCTAAATAACAGGAGTATAAAGATGTCAAAATTAGTTAAACAGACCGAAAATGAATTAAAAATAATTATTGAAAATGCAGTTAACAAAGCAATGGCAAGCGGTGATTTGCCTCAAGCTGAAATCCCTCAGTTTAACATCGAAAAGCCGGCTAATAAAGATAACGGCGATTATTCAACAAATGTTGCAATGGCAGGCGCGCGTGCATTTAAAAAAGCACCGAAAATGATTGCCGAAGCTATTGAAAAATACTTGGAACTTGGCGGTACTGTTTTTGAAAAAGTTGAAATTGCAGGCCCGGGATTTATGAATTTCTTTTTATCCCAAAAGTTTTATTCGGATGTACTTAAAGATGTATTTGCCTGCGGTGAAAACTATGGTAAAAGCGATTATGGCAAGGGCAAAAAAATCCTTGTTGAATTTGTATCCGCAAATCCGACGGGGCCTATGCATATCGGCAATGCGCGCGGCGGCGCAATAGGTGACTGCCTTGCAAGTGTGCTTGATTGGGCAGGATACAGTGTTAACCGTGAATTTTATGTCAATGACGCAGGTAATCAGATAGAAAAATTTGCAACTTCACTTGAAGTTAGGTATCTTCAGCATTTTGATTCCTCGGTTGAACTTCCTGAAGATGCATATCACGGCCAAGATATAGTTGACCACGCAGAAAATTTTATTGCCGAATATGGCGATAAATATGTTAATGCGCAGTCGAGCGAACGCCGCAAAGCACTTGTGGATTATGCATTGCCTAAAAATATCGCCGGGCTTGAAAAAGACCTTGGCAGATACAGAATTACTTATGATAAATGGTTTAGGGAATCAACGCTTCATAATGACGGTTCGGTTCAAAAAGTTATTGACGCACTTAAAGAAAAGGGCGTTACTTATGAGCAAGACGGTGCATTATGGTTTAAGGCAAGTGAATATGGCAATGATAAAGATATAGTGCTTGTAAGGGCTAACGGGCTTCCTACTTACATTGTGCCGGATATTGCTTATCATTATAACAAGCTTGTTACTCGCGGATATGATAAGGCTATTGATGTTTTGGGGGCTGACCACCACGGTTATGTACCGAGGATGAAGGCGGCTTTAACTGCTCTCGGCCTTGATGCATCAAGGCTTGATTGCGTTATTATGCAAATGGTAAGGCTTGTAAGAGACGGTGAAACCATTAAACTTTCAAAGCGTTCAGGCAAGGCAATTACGCTTAATACCCTTATTGATGAAGTTCCGCTTGACGCGGCAAGATTTTTCTTTAATTTAAGAGAGCCTAATTCTCATTTTGATTTTGATTTGGAACTTGCGGCAAAGCAGTCAAGTGAAAATCCTGTATATTATGTTCAATATGCGCACGCAAGAATTTGCTCAATCATTAAAAAAGCGCAGGAGCAGGGTGTGCAGCTCAGAACTCCTAATGATGATGAACTTGCACTTCTTAATTCTAAAGAGGAAAAAGACCTTATTCGTCATCTTTCAGCTCTTACCGATGAAATCATTGCTTCGGCAAAAGCATATGACCCGGCTAAAATTACACATTATGTTATTGAGCTTGCTACTCTTTTCCATAAATTTTATAATGCACAAAGAGTAATGCTTGATGATAATGAACCTCTTATGCAGGCAAGGCTTTACCTTTGCTCTGCTGTAAAAAATACAATTTATAACATTTTAACTATGCTTAAAATAACTACTCCTGAAGTTATGTAAGAGAGGTAAAATATGGCAAACATTAAGGATAAGGCGCTTTATTTTGTAGGAAATAAGCTACTTAAATATGTTTATAAAAACCCTCAAAAAAATATGCTCAAACTTGTCAAGTTAGGTAAGGCAGTTGCAGGTAAAATGTACCCTGAAAGTACATTTACCAAGCCTATTGAAATTATAAGTGACGAAACTAATGTTTGGCATAAATATTTGTTTAACGGGCTTAATGATATTGACCCTGATTTTTTCAGGTCGGCAGTTCTTACTTTTGCAATTGATTTGGGGCTTAACGGTACTAAAACACTTCGCAAAAAGCGTGAAGAAGAGCATTGCAATATTCCTTGGGTTATTCTAATGGACCCTACTTCTGCCTGCAATTTAAGGTGCAAAGGCTGTTGGGCGGCTGAATACGGCCATAATTCAAACTTAACTCTTGATGAAATGCGCAAAGTTGTGCGTGAAAGCAAGGCACTCGGTACTCATTTTTATATGTTTACGGGCGGCGAACCTCTTATTCGTAAAAAGGATATTTTAACTCTTGCAAGGGAAAATAAGGATTGCATATTCCTTGCGTTTACTAACGGTACGCTTGTTGATGACGCATTTTGCGAAGATATGAAAAAGTGCGGTAACTTCGCACTTGCACTTTCAATTGAGGGTGACGAAGCTGTTAATGACAGCAGGCGAGGTGAAGGTGTTTACCAAAAAACTCTTGCCGCAATGAAACTTCTTAAAAAGCACAAATGCCTTTTCGGTACATCTGTTTGCTACACTTCCAAAAACTATGCAAGCGTAACAAGTGATGAATTTTATGATTTTATGATTGAAAACGGTGCTAAATACGCTTGGTATTTTCACTATATGCCGGTAGGTGCAGATGCGGATACAGAGCTTCTTTTATCTCCTGAACAAAGGGAGCATGTTTACCGCACCATTCGTAAAAACCGAGACAGTAAAACCGGTAAGCCTATTTTTACCGTTGATTTCCAAAACGATGGTGAATTTGTAGGCGGCTGTATTGCCGGCGGGCGCAACTATTTTCATGTTAACAGCGAGGGCGATGTTGAACCTTGCGTATTTATTCATTACAGTGATTCAAATATCAGGGAAAAGAGTGTTATTGAATGTTTGAAATCTCCGCTTTTCCACGAATATTATAAGGGCCAGCCATTTAATGATAATATGCTTCGCCCTTGCCCAATGCTTGAAAATCCGCAGGCACTCAGAAAGCTTGTTAAAAAAACGGGTGCTAAATCAACAGACCTTATTCAAAGCGAAAGTGCAGATGAACTTTGCGCAAAGTGTGACCTCTATGCTCAAAATTGGGCGCCTAAAGCAAAGGAAATTTGGGAGGAGCAGGAACGCTTCCACCCATTCACACAGTATTATAGGGATACACCCGAGGGCAAAGCAGAAAAAGCAAAGAATAAAGAATAAAAAAACCACAATGTACTGATGTACATTGTGGTTTTAGACTATTGATAAAGCGGCTAAAGCGCGCCGAATAAAAATAAAATAACCTTTTTGCCTCCCTTGGAAAGGGAGGTGGGTGCAACTTGTTGCACTCGGAGGGATTGTGAAAAAGAGCTTGGACATCGAGTCCAACCTCTTTTTGGCGCTTTTTGTCTTTTGTTCGGGGGCAGTACCATCGTACAGCTCCCGCTCACAAAATACAAAATTTATCTCACTTTCTCAAAGTCTTTCAGCGCGTAAAAATTTTTCTTATTATTTGTTTCTGTAAATAATAGCTTCTCTTTCAGGGCCGTTTGATACCATTGTGATAGGATGGCCGATTTCTTTTTCAATGAATTCTACATAATCCTTTGTTTCCTGAGGAAGTTCATCATAATTCTTAATTCCTCTGATATCACAATGCCAGCCTTTCATTGTTGTAAATACAGGCTTGCACTTTTTAAGTGTCGGGGTAGTAGGGAAGTCTTTAATGATTTTACCGTCAACTTCATAGCCGGTGCAAACTTTAATTTCTTCAAGGTATGAAAGGCAGTCAAGTGCAGTCATTACAACTTGGGTAGCGCCCTGGCATTCAACACCGTAGCGTGTAGCTACGCAGTCAAACCAACCTACTCTTCTCGGTCTGCCTGTTGTAGCACCGAATTCGCCCTTGTCACCGCCGTGAATACGAAGTTCCTGTGCTTCATCTTCATCAAGGATTTCTGATACAAATTCACCTGCGCCTACTGCTGATGAATATGCTTTTGTAACAACAACAATATCCTCAATTGAATGTGGCGGAAGGCCTGCGCCCACAGCACCGTAACCTGCAAGGGTTGAAGATGAGGTTACCATTGGGTAAATGCCGAAGTCAGGGTCTTTAAGTGTGCCGAGCTGACCTTCAAGAAGAATGTTCTTTCCCTCTTTAAGTGCATTTTGAAGATATGTGTGTGTATCGCAAACATAAGGTGCGATTTTTTCCCTGTATTCAAGGCAGGTTTTGAAAAGTTCGTCTTCATCAAGAAGCGGCTTGTTATATACATATTTGATAGTAAGATTTTTGAGTGTGCAGATATTTTTAAGCTTTGCTTTGAGTGTTTCATCATCAAAAAGCTCATTTACCTGAATGCCGATTTTAGCATACTTATCACTAAAGAAAGGTGCAATACCGCTCTTTGTTGAACCAAATGCATTTTTGCCGAGCCTTTCTTCTTCATATTCATCAAGTAAAATATGATATGGCATAAGGATTTGCGCCCTTTCGCTTACTAAAAGCTTAGGGTTAAGTCCGGCTTTCTTAACATCATCGAGCTCTTTGCAAAACTTGTTAATATCAAGTGCAACACCGTTGCCGATAATGCAAGTGGTGTGGTCATAGCATACGCCTGACGGCATAAGGTGGAATGCGAACCTTCCGTGTTCGTTTATAATTGTGTGGCCTGCATTTGCACCGCCTTGAAAGCGAATTACAATATCACTTTGGCCTGCAAATAAATCGGTGATTTTGCCTTTACCTTCGTCGCCCCAGTTAGCTCCGACAATAGCTCTTACCATTTTAAAAATCTCCTATTTTTAATTATTAGAATTCAAACATTAAGGGCACAGTGATGGATTGTTCACTACGCCCTTGATTTATTATATAATAGGTATACTGTAAAGTCAACTTATTTTTGAATTTTGCCGCCTTTGTTGCCTGCGTACTTTACTTTTGTAATCTTGATTTTGCCGACTTTTTTGGTGAGGTAAATACCCTTTTTCTTATTTTTCTGAATTTTTACACCTTTTATTGAGCCTTTTGCTTTGTTTGTGTAATAAATTCCGTTACCTCTGTTTTTGGATACAGTGCCTTTCTTAATATTTGTTGTTGAAGAAAGGGTGGAGTAAATACCGTCTTTCTTATTGTTTGATACAGTGCATTTGTTAATGGTTGCTTTTGATTTTTTAAAAATGTAAATTCCGTTTTTCCCGCTTTTGCTGATTTTTGCAGAATTTATTGTTACATTGTTTCCTTTTTGTACTGCAATGCCACACTGCTTGTTTGACTGAATGGTATCCCTGTTTATTTTTGATTTTCCTTTACATTCGTTCACAAAAATTCCGTGCTTTTTATTACCGGTAATGCGGTTTTTATTAGTTGTCATTGTGGAATTTTTATAGCAGAAAATACCGTTTTCTTTATTGCCGGAAATGGTATTTGCAGATATGCTTGCTGATGATGAAGTAAGGTTGATACCGTGCTTTTTTGCACCTGTTAATGTATTGCTTGCAATATTTACACCTTTTGATTTATCAAGAATAATTACATTTTGAACATACGGTATGTTGTTTGCGTTAATTGTGTTAGCGTTGATTGTGGCGTTTGTTGAGTTTTCAAGCCTTAAGCCGAATACATTATCTTTGGTTCTGTAAGCAGAATTGTTGAAAAGAACTGTGTTTTGCGATACATTTATATTCTTTGTTCCTACAAGCCAAATTGCATTTGCGCCTCTGCTTATTGTAATGTTGTTTGACGATACAATTACATTTTGCGCACTGTAATCACCTGCAAGTACAATACCGTCATTTGCTATTAAGTTTTCACCGTAAAGCCTGATTCCGTAAGGAAATTGCTTTGATGATGTATCTGCTGTGTCAACAACGGTTATGGTATTGCCGCAAATTGATGAAGCGGTGTCAATTGTAGGTGCATATGATTTGCCCTGGCAAGTGTATGTGTTCGGCCTGCTGCCGTTATTGTTTTTAGGGTTTATTGTTTTGTAGTAAATACCCGAGCCACAGTTATTTATAACATTATTGTTGATATTAACATTTAAAAATGCAGATGAAAGAATTGCATATCCCGCAATATTGTTAAATGTGTTGTTTGATATATTGATGTTTGACATATATTTGCCGGAAAATACACTGTGTGAACCTACACCGCGGTTTACATTATTAAATGTATTGCCGGTGATGTTGATATTTGTATTCATAGTTCCATCATATGCTTTTGGATAATCTTTGTAGTTTGGAAAATGCTCTTTATCAAGAATATCAAGCTGGATGGCTTCCATATTGTCGCCCTTTTTGTTGCCGTGGCCTGTAAAAGTACAGTTTGTAACATTGATATTGTCACATCCGGCAAAGGTGAGGTGATGCCCGTCTGAGCAGTCTTTAAATGTAGCACCGTTTATTGCTACATTGCTTGCGTGTGCAAAGCTTAATATACTTCCGTCGGTTTTGTTTGCATCAAATGTGCCGCCGTTAATTGTAATGTTTTTATAGTAGCTGTTGCCGGTAGGGGCGTCTTGGTTTTGCCCAATTGCAAGAAGCGTGCTGTTTTGATAATTTTTAATAAAAGTTGCGCCTGCGCAGTTAAAAGTTGTGTTTGAATAAATTACAAGCCTTTCGCTTAAATTGTATGTTCCGGTGACGGTAACGGTTAACGGGGTTGAGGAATTAAGCTTATTTTTATCAAGCTCTTCCTGAATTGCCTGCGCGCTTGAATAATTGTTTGCAAGTGCTACCGTGCCAAAACCAAGGCACGCTGTTACAATTATAATCAGCGATAATGTGATTGATAAAACTTTTTTCATAATATTAACTCCTTTTAATTTATTATATATTATTATAACATAGGTGTTTTAATGTTGTAAATATAAAAATTCTATGATATTATATAACAAAAGATTATTTACAGAGGTATAAATATGAAGATTTATAATGTAATGCAATACGGTGCAAAGGGTGACGGAAAAACAAATGATTCTTTTTCAATCCAGCACGCTATTGATGATTGTGCAAAAAACGGCGGCGGTCAGGTTGTATTGCCGAGCGGATATACTTTTTATTCCGATTCCATAAGGCTTAAAAAGAATGTTGATTTTCATATTCAAAAGGGCGCAACTATTAAAGCCACAAGTAATATTGACGGATATATCAGGCCTAATAAGCTTATTAACGACCCTAAAACTGCACTTATCGGCAACCCTGTAACAGGCAAGCCGAGCTTCGTTTTCATCTATGCTTATGAAGCAGACGGTTGCTCAATTTCAGGTGAGGGTACGATTGACGCTAACGGCCACGCATTCGTTGCGCGTAAAGACCAATATTATGTAACAGGTGATTTTTATCCTCGCCCGACGGTAATGTATGTTGAAAAAAGTAACCATATTTCATTTAGGAATTTCACTGTTATTGACGCACCTTTCTGGACTCTTCATCCGGCAGGCTGTGATGATGTACTTATTGATAAAATCAGAATTTTAAATGACCTTGATGTAGCAAACAGTGACGGTATTGACCCTGACCACTGCTCAAATGTCAGAATTCTCGGCTGCCATGTAACTTGCGCAGATGATTGCATTTGCCTTAAAGCTTCTAAAGGTAACAGCGAATATGGCCCGTGCGAAAATATAATAATTGACGGATGCACACTTATTTCCACTTCTGCCGCAATTAAAATCGGCACAGAGGGTGTAGGAGATTTTAAAAATGTAATTGTGTCAAACTGTATAATCAGCCGCTCTAACAGGGGACTTTCAATTCAAATTCGTGACGGTGGCTCGGTTGAAAATGTAAGCTATTCCAATATTATTATTGAAACAAGGCGTTTTTGCCCTGATTGGTGGGGTACTGCCGAACCTATTGTTATCACAACTTTTAATCGTGATGAAAATACAAAGAGCGGTACAATTAAAAATGTAAGATTTTTCAATGTTACAGCCAAGGGCGAAAATGGTGTTCTTATCCACGGTAATGATGAAAATATTATTGAAGATATAACTTTTGAAAATTGCAAAATTGAACTTACCAAAACAAGCAAATGGCAGTGCGGCCTTTATGATTTGCGCCCTTGCCTTGATTACGGTGTTGAAAGCTATGATAACTCTGCATTCTTTATCCGCTATGCTAAAGATGTAACTATCAGAAAGACAAAAACACGCTGGGGTAATCTTTGCGATAATTATAAATATGCAATTGATGCTAAAAATGTAGAAAATCTGTTACTTTCGGATTTTGACGGTCACAGTGTTGATGAAAGTATGGATGATTATAAGCTTGATAATGTAAGTCTTATTAAATAATAAATTTAAGTGGGGTATAATTATGGTAGAATTAAGAGGATTTAAAGTAAACAGCCTTGAAGTTGAAAACAGAGCAGTTCCGGGAACTGAACTTAAACTTCAAAATCAGGTTAAGTATAATGTAAATTATATGGATGGCGAAAAGAAGTGTATCGGCCTTTTGGAACTTCGTGTGCTTGATGCCGATCATCAACCGTTTAATGTTAAAATTGATGCAGTTGCCGAATTTTCATACGGTGAGGCTGATGAAAAGCCGGAAATTCACACCGCTTCTTTTGACCAGCTGTTTCCTTTTATAAGAGAAATTATACATAATGTAACGGGATATACCGGTATGCCTGGCCTTCTTATTCCTATTATTAAGCTTAATAAGGATACTGTTAAGGTCGGCGGACCGTCAGGTGAAAATTCGCCGTTAAATTAAAATGTGCAAAGAAAAAAGCAGGCTCGTTGAGCCTGCTTTTTAATGTTATTCTTATTAGTTAAAATTAAGCGTTAACCTTTTTTGCAAGGTTGCTCTTCTTTCTTGCTGCACAGTTCTTGTGGATGAGGTTGTTAGCAGCAGCCTTGTCAATCTTCTTAACTGCGTCTTTAACAAGTGCGTCCTTATCAGCTGCGTTTGTTTCAATAGCAACATTGGCCTTTTTGATAGCTGTCTTAAGTGCTGAATTAGCAGCCTTGTTAGCAGCAGCCTTCTTTGCGTTAACCTTAACTCTCTTCTTTGCTGACTTAATGTTTGGCATCTTTTTCACTCCTTTAATATCGTGATGTGTATATACGGGAATACTATTCCCTTGTGTTCTAATGCTTAAACATATTATCACAAAGTTTTTAAAATTGCAAGTATTTTTTTACTTTTGGGCATACTTTTATTAAAAAAACTTTGATTTTAGGTGATTTTTATGGAAATTCGCACTGATTTAGCGGTTGAATCATATGAAAACGGCGGCAAAACTCTTATTGACGGTGTTAAGGTTGAAGAAAATGAAAATGTAACCGTTGTATCTGTGCTTAATAATAACGGTGCGGCGGCACTCGGCAAACCCATTGGCAAATACATTACTTATTGTGCCGACACTTCGCTTGATGATACACAGATTTTTGACGGCAGGCTTGATGATTTATCAAAAATATTATCTTCCCTTTTACCCTCGGGCGTTAACAGCGTTCTTGTAGCCGGGCTTGGCAATAGCGATATTACGGCAGATGCACTCGGCCCAAAGGCAGTTAATTATGTTCTTGCTACCCGCCATATTATAAATGATTTAAGTGAAAATAATGATTACTTTTCTCAATTTTTTAATGTATCATCTATTTCAACCGGTGTGCTTGGTGATACGGGGATTGAATCTGCCGAAATCATAAAAGGTGTGGCAAATCAAATAAATCCTGATTGCGTAATAGTAGTTGATGCACTTTCGGCTTCATCTTCTTCCCGCTTGGGAACTACCGTTCAGCTTTCGGATGTCGGCATTGCTCCCGGTTCGGGTGTCGGAAATCACAGATATGAAATATCAAAGCAAACCTTGGGCGTTCCTGTTATTTCAATCGGTATACCCACTGTTGTATCAACTTCCGTAATTTGCGGCAATGATGATTCATCTGCAATGTTTGTAACTCCCCGTGAAATTGACAGAATAATTGAGCATGGTGCAAAGCTTATCGGTATGACTGTAAATATGTGCCTTCAAAAAAATATTGACGCAAAAGATTTATTTTCTTTGGTCGGGTGATATATTTCACTTTTTTTCGCCATATATATTAGGTATAAAATAATATATATTATTGGTGAAGATATGAAAAAGGAAATATATACTTTGATAATTAAATCCGTATTGGCTATTTGTATAACTGCCGTTACGATAACCGTTCTGCCTAAAAGTTCTGTTATTGATAACACTAAATCAATTGATGTTTTTTCGCCTGCACAAATTGTTTCTTCTATTAAAAATAAGCACAGCAATAAAAACAGCACCGCCAAAAAAGCAACGACAAGCAAAGAAAATAATGAAAGCACCGTTTCCGAGCAGCAGGTTTCCTCCGATATAACTGCAGTCCCGCCTGACATTCAGGAACTTATGGACAAAGCTCAAAAAAATTTATCTAAAGAAAAGAAAATCGGCAAAACTACCGAAGAAGCGTATTTCGGCGGCGGAACACTTGTTAAAAGCGGAAATATTGAACTTCAAAGCAAAATACCCGAAAATTTTTATAAGGTGGATGCTGATAAATTACTTGAGCAAAAAGCAGATTTAAAAATTAAAGACGCCTCAAAACCAACCGTTTTGATTTATCACACGCATACTACCGAATCATATTCACTTTTGGATGTTGGTTATTACACCGGCTCACTTGATACCCGTTCCAAAAAAGCAGACAGAAATATGGTGCGTGTAGGTGATGATTTGTGTAAATATCTTAATGATTTGGGTATAAACACAATTCACGATACAGAAATTCACGATGAAGATTATACCGGCGCGTATAAGCATTCACGCAAATCTGTTTTGAAATATCTTGAAGAATATCCTACGATTGATATTACTATTGATGTTCACCGTGACGATATAACATATCAAAACAAAACAAAGGTTAAGCCAACCGCAACAATTGCGGGTAAAAAAGCGGCACGAATGATGATTATAGCCGGGGCGGAATACGGTTCTGTTGAAAATTATCCAACCTGGGAATATAATTTGCGTTTCGATTTAGCTGTTCAAAATAAGGTTAATAATATGTATCCCTCGCTTATGCGCCCGATACTTTTTGCCGAGCGCAAATACAATATGGATTTAACCCATAATTCTTTTCTGCTTGAAATAGGAACTGATGCAAACACTCTTGATGAAGCAACATACTCGGCACGCTTGTTTGCCACTGCACTTGCCGAACTTTTAAAGGATGATTATATTGAAAAATAAAATGAAGGTAGTTTTAATATTTGTGATGTCAGCAGTTACATTAACTGTGGGAATATCGCTTGCTTATTACAATACTTGCTCTTTGGCATTTGATACCGAGCCTGTTATTGCTTCTGTTGATGATGATAATATTACTTTTTTGGATTTTTCTGTATCCCGTAAAGAATTAAAGAAAATAAAAAAGAATATAGAAAACATTCTGCCTAAAGAATCAATAAATATGTAATTTGCTATACTATTATAATAAGGGTAATTTAATTTGCCCTTATTTTATTTTGCCTAAAAGTCGGACAAACTACATCATTTAGTGCATTATATATAATGTATATAATATATATAGTGAACACGGTATTTTGCAGAAAATGGAACGCTTGGTAGGGTGTGACAAAACCAGTTGACAAAGGAAGAAATAGGTGGTAATATGTGAAAGTCGCAAGAAAAGAGCGACGAGCAAAAGTACAAGAT